>Ga0123352_10013333_pt1 | contig 13046 bp, 10 predicted proteins | sample TergutLab28metaG_FD_89700 | JGI IMG/M metagenome (GOLD analysis project Ga0123352, IMG submission 89700) | Labiotermes labralis P1 segment gut microbial communities from Petit-Saut dam, French Guiana - Lab288 P1 | ecosystem: Host-associated > Arthropoda: Insects > Digestive system > Gut ... | reverse complement strand
GTCGACTTAGCAGGATGTTGGCCAAACATAATATAAAAAGTGTGGCCCTTCCCCACAGGAAGATAGCCAGCTACTTGCCACCCTTCAAGGAAGCTTTAGGACTGAGAACCCCGGGCATCTACATCCTTGTGAATGCGGTATAGTATATATTGGACAAAGCAGTCATACCGTTCAACATCGCATCAAGGAACACAGTAGACATATTAAACTAGACCAACCCAACAAATCAGCAGTAGCAGAACACAGCATCAATTTGGATCACAAAATCAAGTTTCAAGACACCAAACTTCTGTCTACCAAGTCGGGTTACATGAACTGACTCATCAGGGAGGCCATTGAACTGGAGTTGCATTCACTTAACATGAACAGGGAGGATGGCCTTCGATTGAGTAGATCATGGAAGCCTCTGATACACCTCCTCAAAGAAAGACAGCGGCGACTGAATGCCACCTGTGAAAAGTAGACCTATATACTCCCCCCACTCACACTTCCTGCCCACCACACTCACCTAGTCCCCTCTTCTGATTGGTCAGACCTCCCACTACTGATTCCCCTATGTAGGTATAAATATGGGTCAATTCTCTCAATCCTCATTCATACTTCATCACCTGCTAAAGATGGAACCGATACAGGGTTCCGAAACGTAGGCTTTTAACAACCAGACGCTGGGGAAATACCCAGAAGAACTGCTATCAAATATTATAATACTTACCATTGTGTTACAATTGCCTACAGTCTTCAGTACAGTGACATGATGTACAGGTTTGTAGTTTAGGAGCAATGAGCTATACCATATAGACTAGGTATGTAGTAAGCTATACTATCCAGGTTTGTGTACGTACACTCTGTGACATTTGCATGATGACGAAATCACCTAATGACACATTTCTCAGAACATATCCCTGTTGTTAAGCGTTACATGACTGTACAATTATGCCAGCATCTACAAATACCTAATTAACCATCTCATTTGAGAACTGCTTTGGATATGTCTACATGAAAACTAGTGGAGTATTAAAAGTCCTACGTAAACATACAATGCAAATAAATATTCAAAGAAACTCAAAATTCCCTCTCTCTGAAGTGACTGTTTCTGAAGTTACAGCCCTTTAAAAGTTTCAAAATCTCTAAAACATTTTACAGAACTTTACGAATGTCTGCCTTTATGGTTATAGCTGTAAATTACACTATCCTCAAAGATATCATGAAATGTGGTCATGTGAATGAGTCTGTATTCATTCAATGACTGAAACTGATACATGCCAATTTTCTGCAACCTCAACCAGCACACATCACGAATATACAAGTTTCACTAATGCACTGCAGGTCACCCACTAATATGTAACCACAGCAAATTTATGAGATGGGTCCAATGTGACATCAAATTTTGACAAAGCATCTTCACAATGTCACAGCATTCCCATCAAATATGCATTTGATTTGCAGCAGGATGTATTATCTGTTGAGGGACAAGCGTTCTGATGACAAGACAACAATGTCTCTGTCTTAATATATGCAACCAGTGCAATGTACTAGCATATGACTGCAACATCTACAGTGCTGGGACAAACTTCAGGAGTTTGCTACACCAACACAAGAAAAAGGGTTCATATCAGTGTATGTCCACAAACAGTTTTCGAAGTACAGACCCGCAATGTGTTGACCTCAATCCTTTGGATTTTTATCTGTGGGGACACTTACAAACCCATGTCTATTCAGCTCCAATTGAAAATGAAGAGACATTCATCAGTGTATTACAGATGTCTTCAAACTAATCACCACTTCCCCAGGACCTCTGAAAGTGTGCAAGGTGTCCAAGATCAGACATGTTCATCAGCACAGTGATTCATGTGGAGGACATTTTGTGCATTTGCTGTATACTGTGACTTAATAACCAGTAAGAATTCAACAGTTATGAAATTGGGAACGCATATTGCAAACGTGCTGTGTCAGTTGTAAGTAAGACATTACACAGTTAAGGTGTTTATTGTTGAATGTAATCTTTCAATCAAACTCAAAAACCACTCATTTCCAGACATACATTGACATGAACTTCCTTCTTTGTTTTTATGTGAAGAACTCAGTTTTAAAGTTAGTGTCAGCTACCACACATCTTGGTAATACTGTGAAGAACAAATGCAATGCACCACCTTTACAAACTCCTTATCCCTTAGAGAAATTTCATGGGTTTTGACATGACGGCCATTCAAATCCTGGTGAATTAAGATGATGGTTGGATTTGGACAGCCATGAAGAAAGTCCAAGTCCTGGACTTGTAACTCCTCCATCCTGCAAAAATTACATAAAACTGAGTGTCACTCCAACTGTCACACTTACAGTCAGGGTTCCATTCCTACTTCCACATTTATACATTAGAAATGATCAGCTGCATATGCAAGTTACACCCTTATAGTGAGAATCTAAAAAGCTGCTTGTGTTTCTTTCACAGCATCTGATAACACGCACTGCCACTTTACTTTGAGAGAGAGCATCTGATTGGCTCTATTGCCACTTTATGTTGCAGACAGCATCCAATTGGCTCTACCATCACTTTACGTTAAGGGACGGCATCAAATTGGCTACACCATCACTTTATGTTGAGTGACAGCATCCAATTGGGTCTACCATCACATTATGTTGAGAGACAGCATCCGACAGGCTCTACTGCCACTTTACATTGAGAGACGACAGCTGATTGGCTCTAATGCCACTTTACGTTGGGAGACAGCAGCTGATGCTCTACTGCCATTTTATGTTGACAGACAGAATCTGACTGGCCCTACTGTCGCTTTACATTGAGAGACAGCATCCAACTGGCTCTCCTGCCACTTTCACATTGCAAAACGGAATCTGTTAAGCTCCACTGCCACCTCCAAACCTACAGACAGGAATGGAATTCTGCACTGTAGGTTTCACAGCTACATGTACCAACAAATTTGTATACATACAACTTGCAACTGAAGAATTCCCCAATTTTGGTACTGCTCATTTACTGATTCTATCATAAGAAACAGCAACATGGTGACACTGCACACTGCAGCTGGTATTCAATGTAGGGTCTTCCCTTTTGGCAACAACTCTGACTCCATACAATGTCACTGCAAGGAACTGAAATTACATTTCAGTTGCACACAGGACCTGTTTCATACAGGTACTTAAATGTAAATTGGCGATGTTTTACAGCTACACATACCCTGTATTTCTTCATCTTGTGCACAAGGCTGATATTGTTTTAACCACAATATGTAGACTGTTTGTTATTCCACATAGTGCAATAAAGTTTTCTGCATTTAAGCTGTTGACTGAGAAGCTTGACTTTCAATTAATATTCTCACTCTGCAAACAGCATCAAACAGTTCAGAATTATTTTCAATTAGTGAAAAATTCTGAAGATCTCTGTTGTTTGTACAGCATCATGTGTATGAATGCAGTTTGCATCCCACAAATAGTTTATAGGAAGTACTTTCTTCCTAGTCTTGCTCCTTTTCATCATCTCTCTCTTCCTTGGAATACAAAAGAACACAGAAGGGAGGACAATGATTGACCCATGCACTTCGTTAGCGATCTATTGTGCAGACCTCCAGCTGTACCTTGAGAAGAGCGCAGTATCATGCTAACACAGGTGTCTTCAAATTCACCAAGTGCATGTATCTTATTGTGGCCGAAACCTCAAGTCACAAAAAACATGTGAGGCCATTCAGATGTGCACTTGCACATAATACACTCAGGACTTTCCATACTAATGGGTATTCTACAGAAGCCCAGTCTGAAAGAGCTTTTCTCACCAGCCAGTAGCCACATCCACCTCTGATTCTGTTACTTCCTTGGACAGATTTGAAGTCATCTGTAGATTCCTGTAGTTTATCAACAACACCTCCAAGGAGACCCTATCCTATCCTATCACTAGACACCTAAATTCAGAATTTCAGAACTTGTATGCACCCCAAGACATTTCAATTGATGAATCACTCATTATGTGGTAGGGTTGCCTATCCTTCAAACAATAACTTCCACTGAAATTGTCACATTTTGGAATAAAGTAATTTGAATTGCATGAATCAAAGTCTTGCTAATTGGAGTCATTTGTAGTTTGTACTGGAAAGGAGACAATATTGGAGTCACCTTTTGTTTCATAAAACACACCAAAAACAATGGCAATGGTTCTGCAATTCTCTGAACCCCTATTCAAATTCTCTGAACCCCTATTCAATGAAGGGTATACCTTGCGGATGGATAATTGTCCAACTTTGGCAGAGTTTCTGAAATCACATAAAACACAATGTGGGGACCATCAAAATAGAATTATGAAGAAACTGCAAGGAAGCAAGCAACAGAAGCACAAGGCAGCAGCACAGCACAGTGGACCTGTTTGCATCTTGAGTGAGTGAGACAAGAAGCATGTGACAGTAATCTCTACTTACAATACAGATGGAGAGTTGGTTGAGAGTTTATTACTAAACTATTCAGTCCAACATACATCAGGTCACCATGGTAGTGACACCACCATACAAAGGATGACAGAATGCCATTTTCCAAGAGGAATACCTCCAACAGAGAAGATGAGTAAAACAAGATGACATCTGAGGTCTCCAGCAGGCATGACATAAGAGACCCAATATTGTTGATAGGTCTGTGATGTTGCTGCGTACGGCTGTGTGTGTGTGTGTGTTTCAAGGCTAACCTTGAAAACATTACTGAGGTAATGTAACATGCATATATACTATCTATGGTCTGCAGGAAACTACCGTTCCAAGCTTCATCCAAACTGGACAAAAAACATGGAAATTATTTCAGATCAAAATGCAATTTTCAATGTGTTTTAAGGCTCTTAAATACTGCTCCCACACAGTGCCATGGACTTGGGTGTTAAAGCCTCCATGTTCAATGCTTATACAAAATTTGATGTCTCTCTCTCTCCGAAACTTCCTCAACATCCACTAAATTATCTAAATTCAATCTTCCTCAGTTTTTCGTGACTTCTTTTGCACATTCTTGTTTCACTGTTCAAGATATCAAAAGGCTTCTGGTTTTTGCACTTACAAACCACTACCATAAACCTCACTGATAGTCTTCATTGCCAGGTTTCCTTAGTTTCTATTTTCAATTAAGCATTACCACAATTTTGCCAATGGTTTCTTATTTCTGACTTGGGTATTGATATGTGAGTTTTCCCAGTGCTAAACATTTCCATTATTTGTTTTACTGTCAACCTGTCTTTCTTCATGTGCTGTTGTCACTTTCACTTTTGGTTGAGATCAAGTGCTACCCTTTCCTGGGTGGCTAAGGCTACAACCACATGACAAAGTACAGACTTTTGGATCTTTTACCATAAATGGCATGGCTGTCCTTTGCTACAGGCAGTAATCCTTCCACTAGCAAGTCTAATTACGCTGTCTGGGATGGAACATGGTAACTTTTGAAGAATATTGTTGTTTGCAGTGCAAAGGAGTGAGTGCAATGTTTGCACTCCCCCAGCGTGTTTATGCCAGTAAAAACTACCTACTCTCAAGTGGCATTTATGTTATTTGTCAGTAAACCCATGTATTCTCTACTGGTGTTAGTTCTTTTTCCTGACCAATTCAACCCCCAAAACAATGGCAGTCTTCAGTCCTAACCCTTTCCCAACTCTTCCCCTGGCACAGCCACACATCATAACAGTATCTATCACTACTGGTAAACAATAGGCAATGAAGTGGTATGGTCATGCTGAAGTAGAGTATGCAACAAAATTGATTAAAAACATGAAAAATATTTTCTGTTCAACACTTGTCCTTGTTTTATGTTTCTGCATTAGATTTTCTGTTCATTGTTGGTTGTACAACATTTCTTAAAGTATTTTACTATAAAAATTTAAAATAATAATATGGTGATTATGCAAATATGTTGTGTGTGATAATGTTGACTGACAAATGAAATGTGTTGTGGTAAATAAAACCTTGCTCAAGTAATTTCAAAACCCATGCTGTCTAATCCTTCAGAACCCCTACCACACATTAAAATATATTTAATACGTGTGTAATGTGCTGCTCAAATGCCATTCTGAAAAAATTTGCCATCTATTGTCTCATCCTGACAGGGATGTGCATAGTATATGCATCCTTTCTACCTGTAACATTTAAAATGAAAGAATACACTTTTGTGACACTCTCCAGCAACAACAGGAGCAACATGTATTCTAATGAACACTTGCATACCGTATGCTGGAGGCTTTGAGTTCGCTGTTGTCCTTCTCCAGTGGGATAATCTTGAAGAGTCCATCATACAATCGCAGGCCAATCACTCTTGCTTCAGGATCAATCACTGCTATGATTCCGGTTTCTGACGGCTTCCCTATACGATCAGCAACATTCCCATGTGCCTTTGTGATGATCTCCAGGTTGTCTCCTTCTCCCACACACTCAAGAATCATTGCATTATAGCGAGCTGTCACAATGAAGAGCAGGTCCTTCTTCTCATGCTGCGCCAACAAACCAACCAAAACCAAACTTTTGTGTTTGTCATTTTTCCCACAGTACTTTTTAATGGATACACAGAAGGCATGGCTCACAGGGATTACTGGCACTTAAGTTGTTGTATTCTGCCAATGATTGTATGATAAATTCCACTTTCACAAGTTCTAAACAAATGCAGAAAAACAAACCTACGAGTCTTCATGTCTGTCCAACTTCCAAATGGATTTTCAAAATGATGTATATTGCAAAACTATTAAAACAAATAGTGTCATTTGGATGTCATGTCATACAGTCTTGGCATATAAGTACTGATGTGTCAGAATTCCTACTGCCTCCAGCTTTAGGGTGAAAAAATAAACTAAATGGGCAAAGACCAGCAGTGCTATAGGACAAACTTTAGTTCAGACAGAATAAATGTGGGCAGTGTAATATGACTGTGGTTCTGTGGCCCTGAAATGGGTTAAGTTTAAATGTAATATGATGGGTTAAGCAAATGGGAGGGATGTAATTTAAAAGGTAAAATGTGCCACTGAAAATTGTCACTTCTGTAAATGTGAAGACACACATAAGTAAACGTGAAAACATGAAGAACGTGAAGAAAGAATCTGTATACTAAAAGAGTAAAATAAAGTTCCCGACACATATGAATACAGATAAACTGGAAAAACTAAAAGCCATTCCACATAATAACATACTTACATTTCAGCATGCATCTTAACCATCTCTCTCTGGATTTATCAGAGTACAAAATGCTTCAAACAGAAGTTGCAAAGGGAAATGAACCACACATTGCAAGCTGAATGCCTGTTACTTGTTTTCTCCCAACTCACCATGCAACAGACATTTTCACTGCCTTCTGAATGTCACACATCCATGACAGAAACAAACAATAACATTTCCAACATAAATTGTTACTTTAATGAACATTGGTCAATTAAAACAACAAGTACCACATGCACATAGATACCAATATTGCAGGTTTGGATGCACTGTTCCAATGCATGGAAGAATTCAACTATTACATGACTATTCTACAATGCCAAATTGAAGGGTCAAAAACTGATATGCTGTATGGAACCTACTGGTGGTCTGAAGAACTTCATCACATACACTTTCCCATACAGGCCAACTTCTTTGATAGGGCGAAGGCCCTCTGGAGTGACAAGGTAAATTTCCATCCGAGTATTCTTGGCTAGAATAAGATTCAGATCACTGGGAGATGTGAAATTTCCTGGAAATATGAAAATATACATTCAAAAGTTAAGTCAATATGACCAGTATTAAAAAACTGTGCCTGAAATGGAAATTTTGACATCTACATCCTTGTACTGTCACATAAGGCTGTGAATTTTAATTTGTTGCGTTCTTGTGTTCTAACACCTTTGCAGCAAGAGAAGAAATGACTATTTTTGCTAAAAACTGCCTAAAACTTAATCAGACAGATGCAAACAATCAATGTATGGAACATGAGAGTAAATCCTCTGCTGTACATCACTCATGAAACAGCAATCTGTTATTACCTGCCGATACTCAATTTTTACAGGAGATGGAAAAAACTTTACAGATCCTTAATAGACAAACAAAAAATATGTTATGCTTTTACAAAAATTCAAGGAGAAGCAATTTTGTTTTGGACACAACATTTTAATAGAAGGTGTGTTCGTAACACAACTATCTATTAATGCAGGAATCTCAGCTTGACAAATTGAATTAAAGCAAAGCGTTGTCTTAAGAGCAATGTGTAGAATGTAAATCTACAGCTGTATGTAACAGTTCCCACATAAGCTTCTGAAAATTACTTAGATGATATTTTCACATATTTCTTATATGAAACGAGTAAAGTTATAAACCAACTATGTAAACAATGAGAGCATCATGGTGGAAGCTAGTGTTGGTACATACACAAGTGATTTTCATGCAGATCAAGATAAATATACTAACAAGGAGCAAAGATGTACATACTGCAACGAACTCGAGAGAAATCTTAAAAGTGCATTATCTGAATTAAGTTCTGCTCAACTAATAATAAAGATCCTGCAAAAAGAATCACATCAAGAAACGATTCCAAAAGATACTACTGATAATACACGTGGGTCTATTACCTCAACGACCTACTTCAAGATAACAAAAACGAAAACTGTTATAAAAAGTGGTCAACAATCTCTTATAAACATCATAGAACATCAAGTAAATTCAAGAACAATGATAACTTTTAATCAGTGCAACCAATATCAACAGGTAATCAATACGATCTACTAAACTACAAGATGCAGTGAAAACCTATGATATTGTAACTACTTTTAGGTAGCAATCTATACCAAATGAAGATTAAATGCATGAATCCTTGTGTTTCAAAGGTGTACAAAGAGCTCCAGGCACTGATGTAAATGTGACATCAGTCAACCAACAACAAGATGGACTGCAACGAGTGAAGAATATCCTCAAAAATCTGTAATAAACATATCATATTCCAACCATAGTGAATAGTGGCAGAGTTACATCCAGTGTGCATAAGGAAAGTGTGTTTTGTGATCCCAACAACTCATACAGCATACCCTGTGATTCAGTATCAAAAACCTCCTACAAATGGAACATAAACAATTAAAAAAAGGCACATAAAATAGTTATGATTGGTGTTTTTTAGAGGATCAGCTGAAAATGTGAAAAACTTTCTTGAGTGAAACGTTTGATATCTACAGTGTAGTGAAGCCAAGCTCTGATCTCACCACTCTGACACCATCTATGAGAGGGGATATCAACACATTAACCATTATTAATCATTAATTATTATGAATGCTGGATATAGAGCCTCTTGCCATCCACTGTCCAAAAAGTTAAATATTCTTCCCCTTTACTCCCAATACATATTTTCATTTTCAACATTTATAGTTAAGAACACATACTTTCAAACTGAATTCTGCAATACAAAGTATTAAAACTAGACAATCTCTGACTTACATCTACAATCAACAAATCTGACAAAAGTACAAAAGGGAGTATATTATTCTGGAATTAAAATTTTCAATAATTTACCACTAAACATTGCACTTATCTCATGATGCAAATAAATATAAATTGGCCTTGAAAAAGTTCCTTCTAGTAGGATCTTTTTACTCCTGTAATGAATATTTTGAATGGAATTTAAGGAAAGATCTAGGTACTTATTAAAAGTGTCACTACAATGTGATTCTATAATTTTATTGTACTATTATAAATTTTGTTAACAATGTATAATTTCATACATTACAGTAATTATTATTATGCATATTTTACACTTAATCAGATTGTCACATGTATATATATATATATATATATTTGCATTCCATATTGTTACAATAATTACAGGCCTTATTATGACAATGCTTATGACCTTATTTATTAATATTAAGTTATGAATTTTATTATATTTTAATTTAATGTGTGTTTTATGCAACACTTTTACTGTCATGATATGCTGAAAGTTTCTATATGCTAAGGACTTGTCCGATAAGGATCTATGGAATGTTTTGAAATTAATAAATAAATCCTAAGCAGAACTTGTCATCTATAGTGACACAAATACTATCTCGGTCAAAATTACTGTGGAGTACAGTCTTTCTTGAGACGTTACAAGTTACCAGCCAGTCTAGAAACTCTCATATTTCACAGAATCTTACGTATTCGATGCTGTGTTCACAACAGTCCAACAGATCTCCCTGTCCTGAACCAAATTAATCCAGTCCATGCCTTCCAATCCTATTTATTCCAGATCCACTTTAATATAACTTTTCCACCTAAGCCTAGGTAGCCCAAGTGGTCTTTTGCCATCAGACCCCGCATGCATATTTCTTCTCCCCCATATATGCCACAACCTCCGCCCCACACACAATCCTTCATTTGAATTGGGGGAGAAGTTTGTGCCAAGAATGTCTAAATTTCTTTTTTTTTTTTTCACCTAAAAACTCGTAAGTAGCGCGCGTAAATAATTTTCGATTCGCATATATTGCTGTATTTTCTGTCCTTTGCAATCTGGTTTTCTTACAGGATGACTAAACAATCGCATAGTCCATGCATTCCATATATGTATTATAATATGTTCTACGGTGAAAGATGACAATACCGCCTACCACAAACTCTATTTTTTTTCAAAACATTCAATGTACGTTAACATTCGTGTGAAACAAATGCACACGGACAAAAGGAGCCAACTATTTCACGGGCATGTCCAATGCAATGATTTCATAAGAAAGAGCTTTACGGCACACTTTTGTTGTTAAACACTTGATCATAATTCCTTAGATCTAGCTTTACTGGTATTTAACAGTCAAGCATCTAGCAAATAAAATCATTTGATCACAAACGCTACAGTGGAGAGTACAAATACATGCTTTTACTATTTTTCCTACAATCTGAGTTCTTACCGGTAACACACGCGGTAACCGCGGTGGGCTTGTGCGCTGTGACAACGTAATGATGAGCCATAATTTAGAATATTTAGTGACATATACACATAACTAATACACCGTTTCCATGCTCATCAACTCGGATCACCCATTAGCTTCTCATTACATCGATCTTCCCATATTCGAGATTTCTTTGATCCATGCTACAGACAAATTCATATCGATTTACAGGGTACGCAACCCAACTTCCAACAAAAGACCTAGTGTGGGTGAAAACTTTCCCCACGCCCAAGTGTAGGTACGTTCGTCTATTAGTGACGTGGCTGATTTTGTAAGAACAAAACATTTTAACTACAATTCGCCCTCTTGCTTACTCTAAAATTTTTCGTATTGTGGATGACGGCCGTAATCTAGTCACACAACAAAACACTAACCGGTATGGTCACAGTTCATAATTGACAAGCAACTCAGGTATATACTTGGTCAACAAAATGTGTGCCATCTAGAGGTGGGCATAGTGGATCTTTAGGGAGATACGGTTCATTTATAACGGGTTCAGATGGTGATTGATTAATTTTTCCCGTTCACTGTATAAAACCGGGTTGTATTGACAAACTAGGCAAATATGTCATTTGAAATAATAATAATAAGTCGATATATTGCCAGTTAGTGTGCAGTGCTGGAAAGTAACATAGCAACGAACAGCAAAACCAGAATTTGTTTCTTTAGGTGGCATTATTTCAGTATATAAGGATGGTTTTAGTTTTGCTTACTGAGAGTGGCATTCCGTCCTACCATGTTCGTCAGCATAAGCACTACATATGGTAGTATATCCAAAGAGAGCACTACTTACATATAAAATTGATATTTTGTCACATGATTACATTTTGATAATCCTTTGTTAATAGCAGAAATTCAGTAGCAGATTACAAGCTTTGAATGAACAGCAAACATGATTCATTAAGTATTGAAAAAAAACATAGTTGTAAAAGTAGCTAAGTAGCAACAGTATAGTAGATTATAAACAATGTGATAATTAAATAAAAGCATGGAACGTTATAAAGAAAGGGACAGGAAAAGTGCATCCTTAGATCCCCCCCCACCAGATTCACCTTGTAGCAGGCCATGAAGTCCCAGAAAGGGAGTAGAGGCTTTAGTCTTTCCTTAACTTAAGCGCTAGATGGGGGTGAGTGGGTAACACTAAGCCCCATGAAAGACGGCCGGTACCCATTCCTCAATACTATAAAATTTGAAAAAGTAATGTATCCAAATAACAGAACTAATGCCTTCATTAATTTCCTTCTATTACTGAAAAATGAAATATACATAGAGTTAAAATAAGCTACCTATTTTCAAAGGATTTGTTGTCTGGAAACTTCCCCAACATAAATATAATCCCAATCACTGAAGCTGAAACAAGTATTATAATACATTCCCTTAAAAAAACCCCCCATGGACTTATTATGAAATTAGAAAGTAAAATCTTGAAATCCTGCACTTGCCTCATTAGTCACCTGTAAGCTGTATTTGTAATCGCTTGCTATATGCAAGTATCTGCACTGTAGTAATTGTTAAATGTTTAGTATATTTATGACTTATTCCACATCCTTTTGTCCTTCTGGCATACTTTTAACTCCACAGAATGTGTGTGTATGGTAGTAGGAAAACGTTATTTCTTCACCAAGGCAATCAGCAGTTAATGCCAAAAAGCTATTATCATTTACAGATGTCCATCCAACTGCTATTAAACAGACTCCAGCAGCAACATCTAATTTAGTCTTTACTTTCCTTACAGTTGTCTGGTCAAAAATGGGTATTAAACTATCACTCAGTGTTTTCCTGCTAGGTATGTTGTGATATTCAGGGCACAGTATCTGAACATATCTTCCAAATTCTGCATCCTCCACCACCCTGAGTGGGAGATATTCTTTTACAATCATCCTGACCAAATCATTATCCAGTCCCTTATTTTTTAAATAGGAACTGGCTTAATTATGTTGATGTATGAGGATATAAAAAAACTTACTTACCTATATGGATCTTGAAGTGCAAGTAATTGTGGTATCCTCATGCATAACTTCAGCAGCAATTTCATTTACTGCAGGATACTGTTGGAACACCCCCCCCCCCCCCCCCCCCCCCCCCACCATGAGAGTAACCACACAATTACACCTCTTATAGAGTCACTAAAATAATAATTTATGTTTTTTTT
>Ga0123352_10013327_pt1 | contig 13050 bp, 12 predicted proteins | sample TergutLab28metaG_FD_89700 | JGI IMG/M metagenome (GOLD analysis project Ga0123352, IMG submission 89700) | Labiotermes labralis P1 segment gut microbial communities from Petit-Saut dam, French Guiana - Lab288 P1 | ecosystem: Host-associated > Arthropoda: Insects > Digestive system > Gut ... | reverse complement strand
TGCAACTAACCTGCGGAAGCGAGAGCGAAGTAGCTGAACTTGAGAACCGATGTGGCGCACTTTGATGCTGCGATGATGGAAGTTGTTGTGACATTTGTTGATGTTGATTTTCTGGAATTGCTGACCACTGAATAGTGGGTGTATGTTGAGGCGATTGATAGTTCATTGAAGGATCAGTCAGACGATATAGATTCTAACTACTGCTGTGGTAGAGGTTATGTGGCTCACTGTATACGTACTACGGAGCAAGCAAGAAACACGTCTGCATAGCACGAGAGGCACGGCGAGACTAAATTTAAGAATGAGGAAATTATTTCAAATAAACTCAATAGTGCATTTAAGAAAAAGGAATAATGAATTATACTGAAGAAATTATTTAATTTAACTTAGTTTAGAGTACATCCAAGTGAATACTTATTCCGACAACGGGAGAAATGATACTGATTATAAAGATTAGAAAATCTTGTTCAAATAAGCACAACACTGCATTTAAAAGAAGGAAAAGATGACTTACATTCTGAAAAATGCGAAATGCTGAACCCCATTGAAAACAAAATAACAAATGCGTTTCTCAACCAACAAGAAGCACAAATTTAACTAGTGGCGATATTTCCAAAATGATCTTCAGTATATGTGACAGCATTGTCATAAAAGCAGTACATGACGTATTGAATCAAAACTCTGTATTGATTTACCGTGTATATGGATGACATCTATGCCATTTTAGAAGTTAGCTCGCAGACAATCCCCAGAAAAGGTATACTACCGCGAACAGTGTGTCAGAAACCCCAAACCAATAGGGAATCTAAATTTAGCGGATTACTCTTTTCGTATCTACAAACACAAATGTACTATGATTTTTGGGCATTATAAATTTACTACTAGTCCTTATTCATATACATAGAACATTTCTGCATACTTCTTTCTCTTATAGTTACTTTATTTGTACAAAATTTGCACTACTTGTGCAGCGTAATATTTTTACTGTGATATGGAAACAGCTGTGAACAAAAAGATGGAGGATATTGTGTATGACGTTTATTGGTTGATACAAATAATGACAGCGTTTAGTGTTTTTAATTTAACCTATCTTGTTGTACAATAAATAATATTCAGTTTTTAACAATGTGGAAGACGTAAAGTTACGGTTGTATACATTATGAACAATGAATGAGTGTAATTCGAAGTAGCTAATATTTTGATTATTGATCCCTGTGCTACAACAAATTAGCGTATGATTTACCATAAGTGAAAGGGTATCGACAGCGAAAACTTCAGTATAGTATAAAGTTCATAGAATGGAGTGTGTTGGCGATTTTGAATATAACAGCAAAGATTTAATTGGCCATGGAGCGTTTGCTGTTGTATTCAAAGGTAGGCATAGGAAGGTAAGAAAGACAGTCTAAAATGTTTACTTTTGGAAGTGGTGTAGAGAATTACAGTTTGTAGTTAATTAGACAATATTTATAAATTCATCTTACATATTTTGTTTTGTAGAACCCAAATTTTGTGGTTGCCATCAAAAGCATTACAAAAAAAAATCTGGCCAAGTCACAAAACTTGCTGGGAAAGGAGATCAAAATATTAAAGGTAGGTTTTAAAATATTTAGGTTTATAAAATAAAAACTGCTGGTCGCGTCCACGTTTGAATGTTTATACAGTATTTGTGTGCATACGGTAATCAGTAACCTCATCAAAATATGAGATCTTTTTTTTTAAAAAAAAAAGTCATTTCTTTATAGAGTAACATTTCTTTACATTTCGTAGATCATTAGTAGGACTAAGCCAAGGATGCAGGCAATGTGGTCCCTTAATATTATATTTGTATCAAATGCAAATATAAGTGCAAAGTAAATGTCTGTTTACTGTTTGATAAAAAAATAACAAAGTGGTAGAACTACACTATGCATATATGTATGTGTTGTGTGATGACTTTGTAATGGGTTAAATTCTTGTACAGTGTGGAAGGAGTGAGATGATACTGCTGGGTTCAATACTTTTTATTATGACCTAGAATATTGATGGTAGGTGAAAGGTTATGGAACTAAATTCCAGTATATTTAACTCCTTTGTGATATTGACTGAGGTTAGTACAGCCATTTGGTACTTGAAGGTCATAGTTATTCTATGTCCCTGAAGTGCATGTGTCTGAAATTGATAAAAATTATTTCATTTTGTCCACAAGAAATGATAATACTAAGAACGATTATTGCTGGTGAGTGAAAGAACTCTTAGTATCCTAAACATTTTGGGACAAGAGTGGTCTGTTATAGCACTTTGCAGTATTCAAATTTTTTTTTGATATAAAATGCTTTTATGGTTTCTTTTGAACCACAAATGTGTTTTTATATTCAGAGACATGGACTCCATTATTCCAGAGACAGAGACAGACTTTAGACTGCTCTGGAACACGTGTGACTCTTTACCTCTTTGCATGGCATAACATCCCAGGAGAACTGAATTTTCATTACTACCACTGTGAGATCATCAAAACTTGCAGCTTTAGTATTATTTACAAAGCGAATGTAGGTTTGGTTTTGGAATTGAAGACTGGGGACAGTTCATTGATACAGACGAGAAGAAGCAAGTGACCAAGTAATAATCATTGCTTATATATGTGTGAGTATTGAGAATGTTTCTTAAGATGGGTCAGACTTCATGTTCATTGCAATGGAAGAATATACTTTGGTTACAGCTTACCACCACTTTATCAGTTCTGGCTTGTAAACAAATATTTCTTATATTTAAGAATCTAGTTAGTAGGTAAATTCCTTACAGCAGTTATGTTTCATGAGTTATAGTCTTCTTGGCAAGTGAATACCCTGCTCTTATAACCAAAACCCCCTGGTTTTCGGAGTATGGGTTTCTGGAATATGATGCTGCATAATATGGTAGATGTTTACAGACATTTTGAAGTGATGGCAGTTAATTTCTACCAGACTGTATGGCATCATATCTGGAGGACTTGTACCTTCATAATTGCTACTGGAAGATGTGCTGTTATCACAGTTTGGAATTGAATATGCTGGAATTTTTTGTGAAGGTCAATAGTAGGTTGATTTTCTGAAGAGAATTAATTGTTTAACTTTATTATCAGCTCTAAAATCTGAAATTAACCTGATATTGCCTGAGGTTTGACACTTTGACAGACAGTTTGACAGCTTTATTGTTGTCAGGTGCTGTGAATATAATTACCAAGTCATACCAGGAAATTAATGAAGTGGTGTATAGATACTGTCTGTATGTATTGTGAAGCTGTTTTTGTAAGCTCCATGTGTAACCTGTCAATGCCAGAATCGTAGCTAAGCAATACTCAAACATTTCCCATCTGAGAAAAAATACACTGTGTTCTTATTACAAAGATCAGCCAATTAATGAATCATGGGGAAGTAACTGCTGTTTGTTGTGAGAATCGTATGAAACACATTAAGGGTGAAATTCAGTGTTCTGTAGTGCTATAGTAGTGGATGCATACAATTACTACAGTGTGTTCAGTGGCTAATACCATCATCCCCAAAATTCCTAGGCCTCTGTAAAACATTTGTCCATGCGATCTGTAACTGTTATTTTGTGTCAATTTCTCATCCCCATTCTAGATGTTGTATTTTAAGCACTCTCATACGATTCATGTACACTTCATATGCAACCATTGTAATAAGAGATCTGTTTATGTGCTGTGTAGTAAGTTCTTTTGCAACCTCCAAAAGAAATTAAGAGGGCGATGAAATTAAGGAGGATGTGATGGGTGGGGCATATAGCAAGCATGTGTGTGTGATGAGAAATGCATCTATTGTTTTTGTTTGAAACTATGAAGATAAGGGATCCAGGCTTTTGATGGGAAGATAACATTAAAATGGGTCTTAAGGAAATAGGATGTTGAAGTGAGTGTACTTGATGCAGCTGGCTCAGGGTAAGGTTAGGTGGTAGTTTGTTGTGAATATGGTGATGAACCTGTGGCTTTTATAATAGGTGGACAATTTCTTGACTGGCTGTGGGACTACCATGAAGTTGACACATGTGTTGGACTTCTTTGTTGTTTCATTTTTAGTTAACTAATAATGAAAAGAGAAGGCTGCGGGTTAGTTATGAAACCACCTATGTGTGATTGATGAAGATTGGCTGAGTCTAAGAGATATTTTCTCGTTTTTGATCTGAGTGAGTCAGTTTCTGAAACTTATGTTTGCAAAGAAAAAGTCCCATGTCTGTGTCACGTTAATGGTACATCTTCATCACAGACTTTTAGACTTACAAGTAACTCAGCTTCTCATGAAGGACTGTGTTTCATCTGGTTACTCTGAGTTAAAGCTCTGACATCTTGTATAATGTTCATTATGTTTCTTTTTAGGAATTGACAGAACTTCATCATGACAATGTTGTAGCACTGCTTGACTGTAAGGTAATTATTATGATTATTACTATTATTATTATTATTATACTTATCACTTTTATGTAGGGTATTTACAATTATGTACCTGAAACGAACCATTTTTGTAGGGTATACAGGTTTGCAGCTGTTCTGTATTTACAATTTGTGCTACACATAATGTTATTTCGCCTGTGAAATATGTTTTAAACTTATACTTGTTGTTGTTGTTGTTATTATTGTTGTTGTTGTTGTTATTATTATTATTATTATTATTATTCACAATTGTGCAGGGTATTTATAATTATACACCTGAAACAGAGCATGTTTCTAGGGTATATAATGTTGCAGCTGTTATGTAGTTAACAGTTTATGGTATATGTAATGTTATTTAGCCCGTGAAATATGTTTTGTACTTATATGTTAGTACTTTAATAAGTATGTGTGCAGTGCCCAGTATGGGTGTTTTCATTATTTTCTTGATGTTATGCTTTCCTGGTATGTTGCTCAGGTATCTTCTGAATGTTGTTGTTTTTATGTACACTAAATCATGGTTAACAGACAGTTGTTAGAGAGGTGCAATAAAATTTTAAAATGTTTCTTCTTCTTTCCCAGGAAACGTCGCATAATGTTTTTTTGGTTATGGAGGTGAGTCATACTTCTTCCATTCATAAGAGCAGAATCTCCTTTATTCTTTGATGGTAGATTAGAGTAGTTTGCAGTGCAATGAAATTTCAGAAAATGAGGTACTGAATGATCTTATCTAAAGAACTGTATTCTGACTTTGATGTTTACATTGCACCAGATGTTTACACACCAGACCTCCATGATTCACCATCCACATTTTGGTATTGGTCCTGTCATGGCACCAAGGCTTGTATCCTGGTGTAGAAGAAATTGGTGTCATGTGTTTGTAGGGAGGAGGTGACAGTTTGCTTCATGGCAGTGTTTGTTGTAAGTTTCCTTCCCAGCCAGGTGCTTCTTAAAGTGTCCAGAGAGATGGAAATCACTGGGCCCCACACTGTCAGTAGGTACAGCACTGTAGCTAGGAGGTTATGAAACACTTCCCTATGCAGTTTTGATCACACTCCTGGTGATTTCCATATCTTTGCCACCATAAGAAGCTCCCAGCTGGCAGGCAAATTGGCAACAGATTCTGCCATTAAGCAAGCTGTCAACTGGCTGTAGACACTTGACACACATTTCTTCAATGGCAGGACAAAGGCCTTGGTAAATGTGGGTGGGTACTCACCTACCCCAGAAGCTATCAGCATTACCCATCAGATTGATGTGTTAATGTCCAAAAATGTGTGTGTTTCAAGTGATGTGGGGATTCAACCATAAGCATCTGCATTCACATAACTTTAGTTTTCCCATAAGAATTTTGTGCAACCCAGTTTTGCTGCTTGTGTTCTGATTATCCCCCATAACCCCTGTGGTACATATAGTGTCACTGTGTATCATATTCTGGATGTGATGTTCAGCAGTGTGGTAGCTGGGAACAGGGCATTTTAGAGGAACGAAACTGCCTGCATATTCTGTCTGCGGTGAAAACTGATACTGTGTGCAGTGAACTGTGTTGGCACTAGATGGTTATTAACGATCTAGAATGCGGCCATTGGTGCTGAACCTTCTGATGTCTGCGTCTACAGAGAGCCGTTTATTTTCTGTAGATGATTTTTGATGGGAATGGCAAATGAGTATGTCTTCATAGGTGATGTTATTAACTTTCTTCTTTTTTGAAAAATATTTTACCATTTCTGATCCATTGAATGGTTAATGTGTTAATATATACATGTATTTTTATTTGCAGTACTGCAATGGAGGTGATTTGGCAGATTACTTAGGGGGTAAGGATTCGTATGTGTGAAATACATTATTATTAAGTTCTGGAGTCAGTTCTGAGAATTTTAGTGTAATTCCTGAATGTGTTTTTATTTATTGCAGTGATGGGGACCCTGAGTGAGGACACAATTAGACTTTTTCTCTGTCAGTTGGGTAAGGGGTGCATTTATTTTGAGGATTGTTATATAAACAAATTCTCTCCTCATGCAAAGCAGTGTGAGAAATAATTTTAATTTTCTTGCAGCTGGAGCAATGAAGGCATTGCATGCAAAGGGTATTGTCCACCGGGATTTAAAGCCACAAAATATTTTGCTGAGTCATAGTGGTGGAAAATCTTGTCCGCAACCGCACGAAATCCGACTAAAAATTGGTAGGCTGCAATGTTTATCTGAATGACATTTCACATCCAAAAATAAAGTAAATGAATTACTTGCATTTTGACATAACAAAATCTGGTGTTTTGTTCTCAGCTGACTTTGGCTTTGCAAGGTTCCTTCAGGATGGAGTTATGGCTGCGACACTGTGTGGTTCACCAATGTACATGGCAAGTTTAAAGCTTCTTATAAGTTTTCTTTGTTTGGGCATTTATTAATGTTCATTTTTAATATTCTGGTTTAAAAGAAGATCAGAGTAATTACACAGAAAGGTTTATTTTTGAAGTTGTTCCGTGGAAAAGAGGGTTGAAAAATCCGAAAGGAGTAATTAGATAATTTGTTATAAGTGGAGAGGTTTCTAAATTAGTCATTTATTATGTTGGCTGGATATTGTTGAGGAGTGTCCTTAAAGTTACATGGTAGTTGGGTTACACGTATGCTGTAAGTGCCTTCTCTGTCATATGTTTATAAGCATTTTAATATAGTAATTTTTTTTAAAATGAATATTTCGTTGTAAAGTACATAACATTGAAATTTTCATTTTTTTCAGGCACCAGAAGTGATCATGTCTCTGCAGTATGATGCAAAAGCTGACCTTTGGAGCTTAGGTACTATAGTATTTCAGTGTTTGACTGGCAAAGCACCCTTCCATGCACAGACACCACAGGCACTCAAACAATACTATGAGAAGAATGCGAACCTAGCTCCAAAGTGAGTATGGCTTTATGTTAACTCTGTGAAGTCAGAAGTTCATCTAAACAGTGTATCAGAATTCAGTTCGTAGCGCACAGGGAATGTAGTGTGTCTCCATTATAAAGACTATTCCATTCGGTTAGAGAAATAAGTGTTGCTTATGTTCTGAACTGTACAAAACATATAAATAGAAATGCAGAGTTAATGGTAATGCAGGTAGTGCGTATGGTTACCACCTGCTTGTAGAGGGCTGATATGTTTGACGCATGTTTCTTATGAACTACATGAAACTGTTTTCACTCCATGCAGGATCCCTTCAGGAACATCGCCAGAATTGGCTGATCTTTTGTTAGGATTACTGCGACGTAATGCTCGTGACCGTATACCGTTTGATAGTTTCTTTAGTCACCCATTTCTGCAGCGCCACCCAGAACCCACGCAACCTCGATCACCAGCGTCTTGCCCCATTTCAGGTAATGAAAATCTGATGGACTATCTCATGCTTGTCTGTAATGACTTTATTGTATATCTTTATTGTTGCACCGTGCATTCTGTAGTTTATTTAATTAACACATCACCAAATGCACATATAAAATGCACATATATATGTTATTTAATAATCTAAGATGTACATTAAAACACTTAAAACGCTCCTACATGTTTCGATCATACGATCATCCTCAGGGAGCATACATTGTTCCTTGCTAAAGTTGTAGTTAAAAACACTCAGTGATTTACTTCGTTATGTTAACTTGGTGCTGTGGCAGCATGTCATGTGTTGTGTGTGAGTCATATGCTGTTCAGAATGAGCATTTTAAGTGTTTTAATGTAAATTTTAGATTACTAAATAACATATATATATATATATATATATGTGCATTTGGTGGTGTTAATTAAATATGTTGTGTAGGTTTGTAGCACTGAATGAGTGTCTTATATTTCAAGTTTTGATAGTACGGGGTCATGGTCACCCCAGATTGCTTTGTAGTTAACACACAGACCGCCTGCGCGCCTAACTGTGAAATTTGTAGGTGTGTGGTAGGAGGTGTTTTACCAGTATTCCTGATACTGTACTACAGGAATATTTGTATTATTACATTGTGAGCAATTTTTAGTGGTGTCTGTCTTTATGCTGTACATATGTATGTGTGGTGGAACTCCTGTGTGAAGAGTGTGTCTAGATTACAGGTGCTACTGTGTTTATCCTATCACATAAAATCTAAATTGAAGTGAACCTCACAAGAATGATATAATTTTTGAAGCTTGTTTGTGACTTTGAATAACTGACAATTAGAATTCAGAGACGGAAGTTTTAATTGTTGTGCATTCATCTGCATCTCAATGATTGTGTCTACATTTTTTTTTTGAGTAACTTAGTACCTGAAAAATCCTTCAGTCACAAAGACTGTTAAATATGTACATGACTGCTTTATAAAGTTGAATGTTGTTTGGAGGAAAGTAAAATTTATCAGTGTGACATGCTGTGGCATTGCTTTGCTGTGTTCACTTCATTAAAGGCAGTTTTTGTAGACTGAAGGGAGACTAAAAACAAATTTGCCACTGTACCTTAGGTTTTCTTGTCTCACACCAGTCATTCATTTTTTGGCAAACCATTTCTGTTCTCTGATGATTCTTCAATTAATCGGTCACTGTTACTGTTATATTTCTTAAATTATACTGTAATGTTTTAGGAGACCTTCCACCTTCTCCTGGAGCCATGTTTATCCCTTCTGCAGCAGTGACATCTGCAGGAGCAGCCGTAATTGTAGTCAGCCCAACGCAGCAGAAGGCTGATTCAAGTTCTCCTGTTCCAGGTACATGTATTAACAGTATGCCACATTTGTTGACTCATGAGTTACAGTTACACTTTGTCTGTAGGTATGGACTGTTTGACCACCACTTAAGGAAAGCTTTAGAACCATTTCTACTGTTGGATGGGATCTATTACCCCATTATTGGTGATGGCCCTCTTCAGGTCACACACGTCCACAATCTGTTATTTTCTTTACATGCCACTGAACTTCCTATGGCTGCACATTCCAGACTATCCTTGCTATACTTGCCGATGACATTCCAAAACTTCCGCAATGTAATTTTCATAGCAGCCACCTGACACCAGCCTCTTCCAGTGTGGCCCTGACCACTGCATGGGACCAGAACTCCCATTGGCTCACTAATCCATTGGCCCTTGCCTATACAGCTTAACCCATTTTTCAAGTAGCTGCTCTTCTTCGACTCTTTAGATGCTAAAGATTGAGGAATAGTTAAAATGGCATGATATTTCGGAATATTGAATATTTAATGGATCTGCTGTTGAATACTGGGTCAGAACCACTTGTAGGGGGAGAAGGGGGGATACTTGAATTATTCATGTTCCCATAGTTTTATCGTGTGTTGATGTGACAGTTTGTCTGTCAGCAGAAGAGTCCACATACAGATCTGGCTGGGTATTGAATGCTGAATTGTCTGAATGGAAGTCTAATGTTATACCCAGAGACCTCCAGACCTCCCACACTTAACTGTAGGTTTCAGTGAGAAAATTCATGTTGCATTTTAACATATGAAATTCCAGTGTTTTGTGATGTTTATGGATGTGTGATATGTATGTCTCATTTCATCTTAAAGGGGTCAGGCTGTCACTTAGTCATCTTTAGTTTGTTCATGTGAATGTAAAAGTATGTACAGAAATTCAGTGTTTGCCTCAGAAGACACACTGGTGGGATTTTCGCATGTCTCCCCTTCGTGCACTTGGTGGTAGGCTCACGTTTCCGGGACTGCTGTCCCTCACAGCACCCCGTAGGCAGCTCTGCTTTCTTCTTCTTCTGCCCCCTTCCAAATCCACCATGCTCCACTAACCCTATTGGCTAGTGTCATGTTCTCTGAGAACCAATAACCACCCACACCCTGTGCTACATAATTGAACACCTAGCTGGCAATTTTCCTTGGACTCTTTGACCCTTGAAGATAGGATAGGTTGTCCAACAATGTCGGTAACTAACTACCAGTCAGTGCTGCGTAACATTCCAGAAGAGCAAAGACCCTGTTTTTGTTACAAAGACTGACTGGTCAATGTTGTGTTATGAAATAGTGGCTTATTTTTTTTTTGTGTGTTTTTTATATGCTGTCTATATCTCAGTGTCGAATTGTCAGATGACTGATGAACTGAAAAGATTTCTAAAAAGTACACATCACCTAATCCAAGTATTGTGGAATTTGCTCGTACGGAATGAGGAAAGGAATTAAAGAACTTAGTTAGGCTAGCCCTTGTTGTGGCCAAGATTTTAAGTGGAGACCTCAGATACAGGTATAGAATGCTACCACTATACCAGCCTGCTCATTATTACTGTATACTGCATGAACCATATGATACTAACCACGTTGAAGGTAAAATGAAGGTCTTATAATGGTAAGGTAACCGGTAAAAATAGTTACCACTTTGTTCCACAGTTCTAGGACTCATGTGTTCAACCTTCCCTACTTTGTTTTGAGCATAGTTTAACATATTGGTCACTTGTTTGTTGGATAATGTATTGGGTGTAATTAAATATTTTTTAATTTGTAATTATTCAAGTACTGTGTAACATCTGTGTTATGTATATTTACCAATATTTTAAAGGTTTAATACTGCTAGATCCACCTTCTTTATTCTGTTTGAAGAATAATGTGAATTGGTGGTCATTTGTTAGTGGATAATATTTTTAGTATATTGAGATATTGTGTAACTGTAATTATTCCATTACTGTGTATCAACTGTGTGCAGTTGCAGTATAGTAATATATGTGAAAAACTGACATTGAACTGTATATGTGATATGAATTTAAACTTTTTGGTGTGACACAGTTCATCTCCAAGATTATACTCTAACATGTGGTTATAAATAGCTGTTACATAATGCTAGAGCAATGTTCTGACATGCTAGTTGAATCACTGCCAATTTTCATCAGAACTGTGTGCTTAGTTTTGTCTGGGTTCATGGCTTTTAGTGTGTGTTCTAATCCCATTAGCCACTGATATTTGAGGTGTGTCAGAGTGATATATTTGTGAAATATATCTGAAATTATTTTCTGATTTTGGCAGGTTCTCCAGTTTCTGGTACAGGACAGGGAAGCAGTTCCAGTCCAGAAGAAACAGATGACTTTGTTTTGGTTCCTTCTAATATACCTTCAGATGTGTCTAGCGACAGTAACCATGCAGAAAGGCAGTGAGTTGTAACAACCTTTATTGCTTATTTGCATAGAACGGATAAATGTGTGGCAGTTTCTTAATTTTTGTGACCAATGATGCTTTTCTTTTAGGACAAAGGTACATAGGCCTTGCTTTGCAATTGCTAGCCCTCCAAGGCCTAGTTTTTTGCCTATCTCGGAACCAATTCCAGTTCCTACACAGAGGGGTGTGTATCAGCAAATCCACTCCAATGAAGGGTTGCCCTCCCCAACAAAGGTAAGCAGTTTGATGAACTAACTATAATGCAACATATATAAAAATATAATGTACTGTTTCGTACCTTAGACTAACAGGAAGCACCCAAAAGTACTTTAAATTTACTCTGTTGTGTTGCCAGTGTATATGACTGGTATGGTTGTGTGCAGATATTGCATTAATGCAATTAGCTTCCTGATCCCCAATCCCTATATCCCTCCTGCTTCCATTTAGGCATGTTTGCATGTTGAAAAAAGGTCCCTCTGTCTGTATGTATCAACTTGGTTGCCACTAGACAGATTTTCTTGTGATTTGATATTGGAGACTTTTATTAAAATCTCAAGGAAATCCATATTTGGTTATTGCCAGACAAAAATGTCAGGCACTTCATGTGAATACTTCAGTATGCCTATACTTTTGACAGCAGTACAAAATATTTTGTATCTTAACAGTGTGATGGGTATCTTATTTTTACATTTCTGTGGCAACGCCCACTACTGTGGACAGCAGAATGTGGCTCAACAATACAAAGGGAATGCATTATTTTGTTTTCATGGCACTAACTTTTGATATCTTTTATATTGTTGACAATGGTATATTTATCTCAACAGTACACAAAACACATTGTTGCATTTCCTTGGCAACAGTGATTATGTGAATGCACCACATTGTCACATTACATATTTCTTGCCTTGTTTTTTCTATTTGCATGAGTAAACTTTAGTTTCTTAATTTGAATGTTATTCTTTAAGTTACAATTGATATGCATTGTGATACTGACAAGGAAACTGGCCATATTCATGTGAAGGATAGTACTTGTGCTTGTATAAAATAACCTGTGTAGTAATTGAGGAATATTGCAATACGGTTTTGTTATCTTGAAAATAAAATCTTTTTATCCTGTGGGCTTCTGCTTTGTTAATAGAGGCAGCAGGTTCCTTTGCACCTGCTGAAGTGCATGGTGTCATAAGCCAGATGACTACAAAATATTTTTAAGTTGTACTTTGTTCAAAAGAAAAGTGATTCCATCTGTTACAAGTCCAGAATTTAAGAGAGCACAGCAGGCACAGTGTACATACAGCACTTACTTTAACTGACTGTTCCAGAGCACAGTTCCAAGATCTCAGCCAATTAGCATGAAGCGTGGTGGTGATCATACTAGGACAGCACCACCAGACCTTAGCTCCCTCTCTCCACCTTCAGTAAGTCTGTTTATACTGTTTCTTTCAGTACATCAGCAGTTCAGTAATGCAGGAATATTTTTCATCTTCTCAGGACTGTGCACTTGTTTTTATTCAGATACCAGAAATTCAGTGTATATGTATTTCCTCCAGAAATATATATATATATATATAT
>Ga0123352_10013326_pt1 | contig 13050 bp, 5 predicted proteins | sample TergutLab28metaG_FD_89700 | JGI IMG/M metagenome (GOLD analysis project Ga0123352, IMG submission 89700) | Labiotermes labralis P1 segment gut microbial communities from Petit-Saut dam, French Guiana - Lab288 P1 | ecosystem: Host-associated > Arthropoda: Insects > Digestive system > Gut ... | reverse complement strand
TATGTGTTTTGTATTTATCTGAGAACAAACAGCGACTTGTGCCACTTACAGCATAAACTGATTGGTTTTTATAACCCAGATGAAAAGTGTTTACAGCGCGGTACGGACTGGGGCTTTAAATAATGCAGTCTGCACTTCGTCTTTAAAGGGTTAAATGAAGTGTTTAATTTGAAGGTTTGTTTGAAAATGTGACAGTATGAAAGGAACACAAGACCCAATGTATCGAATGAGATGTGGTGCTGACAGACTATTTGTTTCATATTTACATTGTGTGTGTTTGTAGTTATTGATGTACTGACAAAATGACAGTTACGAAGTTACAAGGATTAACCCTTTAAACATCGAATTAAATCCCATCTGCCATCTGCTGGCATTATTAGGAGCTCACCATATTCTCCACGTTAGCAGGGTAAGGGTTAAAGGACATTTTAACCCTTTAAACACCAAATTAAATCCCATCTGCCATCTGCTGGCATTATTAGCTCACCATATTCTACACGTTAGCAGGATAAGGGTTGAAGGACATTTTAACCCTTTAAACACCAAATTAAATCCCATCTGCCGGCATTATTAGGAGCTCACCATATTCTCCACGTTAGCAGGATAAGGGTTAACATGCACCTAATGTTGTTGGAATGTAAACTCCCACTGCAGAAAAGGAAAGTAACACACTGGTGGTTTCCGGTGATCAAAACGCACCAGAGTTGAATGCGGCGTCCGATCCGAGATGCATGAACCAACTCAGGGTTGATCAGTTCTGCTCATCAGGAAATTATGAAGACCAATCACGGCGAGAATACTAATGCAGTGAAGCCTTCATGTAAGTTGTATGTTAGCTGCGACCAATATTAACCACAATTATAATACACTGACAATTTCGGTAAAGATCTCGAACAGTTCGTTCCTATAATTTCTTCTGTTGGAAGTCACCCTGATTCATGCGGATTTATAAACGAATACAACGAAGCCAAAATTCGTGCTTCGAATGAGAACGCCTCCCGTAATTTTGGAATGAATCATTCCAACATACAAAACTCTCTACAATTTCACAGACACGATACCTTCTACCAGACGCTGACCATAGCCCTCAAGTAGAAGGCATCATTTCTGCACTTTTTTTTAAAGTAACAGGACTTATATAAACTGATTCAAAAGAATCTAATCTGAAAATGACTTTCCCAAACAAAATTTTTCGTATCTTATGTTTTGTTGACCGTGCATCTCTGTATAATCATGTAAATAAAGCCAACTTGGTGCACAAATTTTTCTTAAAATGTTTCTTACCTCTACATGTTTCAGGTGACTATGTGCCCATCATCAGGAGAAATTCTGTATGGATGACTGTCTGGTAAATAGGGTGGAATGAAACTCCACCCTGCATACCAGGGATATTATTAAAATGAATGTTTATATTTTGTTGACCTCCTTGCATCTCTGTATAATATTGTAAATAAAGCCAAATTGGTGCACAATTTTTCTTAGTATGTTAATTTCTTTTCTCTTCATGTTTCAGGTGACTATGTGCCCATCATCAGAAGTAACTATGTTTATGCGACACTTGGTACTTGTCATCCATACAGAATAAGTACCAAGTGTCGCATAAACACAGCTGTTTCTCCTGATGATGGGCACAGTCACCAGAAAGATGTACAGAAAAGAAATAAACATAATAAGAAAAATTGTTGGCTTTATTTACAAGAAATTTTGTCTTAACATTCACCTAACTATGTTCAGCTGCATGTGACTGAACAATTAAAGTACCGGCCCGGCCCAGTCACTGACAGTGGTACATTAATTAATACGAGTATGACACTCTTCTAACACTAAGAAAATACTGACTGGGACTTTAAACCACGTTAGTTTTAAAATATTTGCCTATGACTCTGCATAAGCAGACAAGAAGGGTCAATTTTTTTACCTGCTTGCCTGAGAAAACTGGAAGCATGATGTTCCATCAGAAGGCATGTAACTCTCTAGCAGTCCACATGGCATAAAAGGTCAGAAGGATTTCATCTCCATCTACACTGCTATAAGAGGCTCAAATCTCACAAATTAGCTAGAACTTTATGTTATTGGAAACTGGTGAGCCCACGTATTAAAACTCTGTAACCTGCCCAAGTACATTCCATACACCTACATCAGATTCTTTAAAAAACTTTTGCTCCTTACAAGTTTTTCTTGATTTCTCCTTTTAAAAACATGTTACCGTCAAGTGTCTAATATGACACCATGATCATATATGTGGGAGAGACAAACAAAAACCTTAAAAGTGCGATAAAAAATTCAAAACACAGCTCGACTGTCTTGTAAGTTGACAAAAATACTCACGGTCTGAAAAGCAGCCGACAGGTGGCAGCATAATGCAGGAACGCATCACAACGGTGCAGTAGTAGTGTAAAGGTGGCGGCCCCGCTTGCAACATGCACCAAAGAAGAACACCGTTCTGTCATCCGTCTTTTTAAGTAGTGAAGGGGTGAAACCCATCAAAATTCATCAATGAATGGAAGATCAGTACGGTTATGCATGTCTGTCACTACAGCAAGTGTACAGGTGGACTAGGAAGCTCATGAACGGCATTAGTTCTGTAACAGACTCTCCTCGACTTGGTCAGGCACACCGAGAAGTGACACCAGAGGACATTGCAGCAGTTGTAAGCCATCATGAAGGAAAATGGCTGCGTAACAGTGAATTAACTAGCCGCACATCTGGTTCATGGATCAGCACATCATATCGTCCATGATGTTCTGGTTCTGCAGTTCCATAAAGTATTCAATAAATTACATGGTAAAAAATATTTAAGGATTTCATTTGACTCACACTCGTATATGGGAAGTGGAAGACAGCTCTTATCTATTCTGTCTTGAATGGAGGGAAGGGGTGAGCTTTGCACTCTAGGAACTTTATCCCCTCAATACCCACTGGGTAAGAACATGAATGGAAATCAGCCCTTTTGTTTTTGACTATGTACAGAAACATCCCACATGCATCCGGTAAAAATTCAATTCCAAACTCACCTGCTGTTTTATTGCCAGAGCTGATACTTTCAAATGTTCAATCTGTAAGCGTCTGTTACATATACATGCAACTCTGTCAAAATTCTTTGATGTGTTTGTACAGTTCTTGGGCCTACGAAAGAAAATCAAATGTGGAGGATTAAAACTAACGAAGAATTAGATAAACTGATAAAACATAAAAATACAGTCAATCATATTGAAGCCCAAAGACTAAGCTGGTTTGGTTGTGTAAAGAGAATGCCAGATACCAGAACAGTCACGAAGATAATTAAATGGAATCCTCTAACCAAAATATCACAAGGAAGACCCAAGTACTGATGGGAGGATAACGTCAAACAGGACATTTGCCAAATGAAGGTTAAAAATTGGATAACCTGTGTCCAGGATTGAGGGAAATGGAAAGATGTCGTTGAGAAGGCCATAACTTTCAAACATTAAAGAAGTTCAGTTCAAGGAGGAGGAGGAGGAGGAGGAGGAGGAGAAGAAGAAGGTGAAGAACGAGGAGGAGAAGAAGAAGAAAGGAAGAGGGGGAGGAGAAGCAGTAGTAGTGGTAGCAGTGGTAGTGGTGGTGGTGGTGGTGGTAGTAGTAGTAGTAGTAGTAGTAGTAGTAGTAGTAGTAGTAGTAGTAGTAGTAGTTTGTACAGTTCTTAACATCTTTTGCATACTTGTGATGCGAGAGGTTTTATGGGTTAAGAATATGACACAGACAGCACTGAAATAAAACTTTACACAATTCTTAACATTAAAAAATACAAACAGTGTTGCCAGTAATAAGTATCATGGCTGCTACCTTCCCTACTGCAGGCTAGAATACACTCTCATTAAAGCAATAATTGGAGTGATGTTGAATTCCTTTTTATGCAAGGTTATGGTACTCACATATTTACCCAACAGTTGTTTACATACTTGTATTAGCTTTTCTTGAAATATAAAGTTACATATGGGCTGCTTACATGAAATTTTACAAATGACAATCTGACCACTTAACACTCTGTATGAGAATTCCAGCTATGGGGTGCTGCAAGTCCTTAGCCTGACCAGGAAGGAAACAAACTGCGCCTGTCAAAAGTGTGATGGGCAGAGGAATGGATTGATTTGGCTAGGGTAGGGACAGGTGGCGGACTCTCGTGAATGTGGTAACAAACTTCCAAGTTCCATAAAATGCAGGGAATGTAGCTTGTTTCCTTCCTGATCGGGCTAAGGACTTATCAGCACCCCTGTTTACATAAAATTTTATAACTGATGTGACCATTTATCACTCTGTATGAGAATCTATTAGTGAAAAATACAAAACCATCAGTCTCAAAACGTTTCACCTATCAAAACAGAAATACAATGGCACATACGAAAACACAAAGTTGTATTAAACCTAAGAAGTATGAATATAAAAAAATGGGGCACAATGTATGCCAACAAAGGGTTAAGCTCTCGGTGGTAATCATGTACCATCTAAATGGGACACAATGTATGCCAACAAACAGTTAAGCTCTCGGTGGTAATCCTATACCATCTAAATGGGGCACAATGTATGCCAACAAACGGTTAAGCTCTCGGTGGTAATCCTGTACCATCTAAATGGGGCACAATGTATGACAAAAAAGGGTTAAGCTCTCTGTGGTAATCCTGTACCATCTATAGGTACAGATATTACACAAAGTACATCTAATGCACAGACCTTAATTCAACTTTGCGCCTTCAACCAATCAACAAATAAAAAAAAAAAAACACATCAGAAGTCACGCAAAGGGAGAACCACATTACCACACAGACTGTCAAAAATAAGAAAATGGTGCAATATTTAACATGTTTTAAATTTCTGCGATACTCTGGCATTCACGGCAATTTTATAGAATTCACACACAAGAGGTGAACTTGACATCGACGACTTCCCGTACTTTTAACGTTAAATGACTTGCCGGACGTTAGTTACTTTTCGTGCCAATTTAAAATCTGCTTTCCTTTTCCCTAGAACGCTTTTCTCAGAAACATGTAATTCTTCGGTCATCCTGCGGAATTTGCTATCGTCAGGAACTGTTCTGATTTTTACAGATCTAAGCTATTTTCTTCCACTAAATATTAGTAACGTTAATTACAAGATAACCTATATTGATAATTAAGTATTTGGGGCAGTAGAGGTTGAAAGACAATGGAAGCATGAAGGAAAAGCGAAGACTCGGACACTATCAGTCCTACCAGTGGTGGCACTAATACCTGTGGTCTCACAACAGCAGCACAAAATGCTGTAACAATCCTGCTGAAGGTTCCAGACATAATCTAAAAGGTTTCCCTGCAATTAAGACGTGTGCTGTAACACACTGATAAGGGTATTTGATTCTCCTGCCAGTCATTCCTTCTCACATGCTTAAAATTAAATTTGTGATCACTCCTGAACAAACTCTGAGGACTGCCCCACATAATACAGTATGGTATACAGTACCAGACTAGCAACAACTTGTAGAGTAACGAAAGCTTATCGACATATAATCTAATGTGCTGAAACGGACGGCGACGAACGAGAGGAGCGAAGCGACGACGGCGATCCAGTTACATCAAAATTAATGACTAACTTCTATCCCTTGTAATATTACACTGCTGGGTGTGACAGTATATGCAAAAAAAAAAAAACACCTGCAGAACACTCTCAATTATCTGTATGCAGATTATCTTCAGTGTGGGATGGCTGCAAAATTTATATTTTGCTTGCTTCATTTCTTTGTGTTGACATTGTAGTTCAATACTACCTACAGTCAGAATTACAGTTTTTTTTTAACATTCTGTGCTTTACTGTGCATTTACAATATCCAGTGCTTTGTAAACAAATGCTGGTCACCTTGTACTCTTGCAACATCACTGCAGGACCATTCAACTCTGAGAGCATGTGATTACATTCACAGTGGTTGTAACCGAATGGTGCCAGAGGATGTTGCAGCCGAACATTTTTGATATATTTGTTTCTTAGGTTTGCTGGCGTCAGTTACGGACGGTTCAGAGTGTACGTTTTGGGTTTGATCTGTCAACATACATTTAGAACCGTCAGTTATAGTTAGGAGGGGCATATGGGAGAGAGAGAGATTTAAACAACGAAACGGTTGGGAGCAGTTAACAGATGCTAGCAATACAGTGCGAAAGCAGTCGTGTATGAGTGTGGTATAAGTGGGAGTACAGAGAAGTGACTGTTTCAGTTTCCTAGAAATTATCTAGTTGTTTTACCGGATATAGCGCTCCATTATTTTATATCAAGAATAAACTGAATAAACAGAACATAAGTAAAAAAGAAAATCACTAAAATTAGTGTGATTCGGTGAACCACACCCGTCTTCCTGTAAGAGGTTCTCCTACCCGACTGAGCATGTTGGGACAGTATAGTTACAAAGGATGATCGTGTAGATTGTATACAAAGTGTTACCATGCAGTTTGAACAATAAAATTGACACTGGGGTAAATTAGTAAACAAGACCAGTTCTTTGTAAAACATCTTTCGGAAAGCTATATAGAGAGTGAGACAACTTTCCAGGTATTATTAATAATTAGCAAATCTAATATTTGTTTACATGGCAGACTGTTTCATAAACAAAGCAGTGGATTATATGAGGCATATCTGCTTTTAATCACAGAGGGTAATCGAGAGTCGACCACATGTTTAACCAATTTTGTAGCCCTTGTTAAAGGATATATAAGAGGCCATCATTAAACATTAACATTACATAGACACAGATTATTCAATGTAACGTAACATTTTTATCGTTACTTTCACACGTGTTTCGAATGGAAACAGTAATCAACATGCATTCTTCCACGAAATCAAAAACCACAGCATTATGGTAACATATACCACATGTCGTAATATTTGACACATTTGAAGAAGAAGAAGAAGAAGAAGAAGAAGAAAAGAAGATGATGAAGAAGAAGAAGAGGAGGAGGAAGAAGAGAAGGAAGAGGAGAAGACGTCGACGAAGACGAAGAAGAAAAGAGAAGGAAGAGGAAGAAGAGGAGTAGTAGTAGTAGTACTAGTAGTAGTAGTAGTAGTATTGTGTGTGTCTTCTCTTCTTCCTCATCCTCTCTTCTTTTCTTCTTCTTCTTCTTCATCTGCAGTTTGTAATGCTGCCTGTTGATTACTGTTTCGAATGGAAACAGTTATCAACATGCATTCTTCCACGAAATCAAAAACCACAGCATTATTGTAACATATACCCCCACGTCGCAATATTTGACACATCTCTCCAAAAACAAATTTTGACCTCAATTTTTAATGTTTTTTTAGAATGCCTGATGAAGATCGTTTTTGACTGAAACACGCAGTGTTTGGAAATCACATTAAAAATACTGTGTTAGAATAAATTGTATCTATGTGAATGTTGATTAGACACAATGGGATGGATTCCAATCAATTAACAAGGCGATTCTCTCAACACTATCCTAAAGCAGTCTATTTTAGAATCAATACTGCTATTCCTCTCTCACAACATTTACTTCAAATCCTGTCACATCATCCTAGACACTATGTCTTCATGTGCAAGTGTGTATGTGTGTGTGTATATATATAAACACATACAAGAAGGTCCATGGGAAGCTGACAATTTTAAACTGGCTATGTTGGGTACACAACTAGAGAGCCCGGTAGGGTAGAACGCATGCGTACATGCATGTCAGCCTTGAATTTAGTTCTAAACAGAGCACCAGTCCATACAGCATTGAATCCAACTCAGTCTTGGCTATGCAGTGAGCATGTATGTGTGAATTTGGTAACAGCAGCCAACGACAAGTGTCAGAACAGAAGAAAATTCGTGTGTGGGTGAAGCACCAGTGCAAAACCGCATCTCTACAGGACAGGAAAAAAAAGCCAGGCACACACAGACTGGAAAGATTACTGCATAACGTGTTGCATGCAAGTGACGTGTTCAAGTTGTCCACTCTGTTGGAGTTCTGTGTGACACATGGCCTAACAATGAACATGTCAGGAGAAGGGGTCAATGAAACCCTACACGGAAACCTCCCACTCCAACCCTACAACTGCACACTGTGCATAAACTCATTCAGCACGATGGAGATAGTAGGATGAGGCCCATCTTTCAACTGGTGCACACACAAAATTTCTGCTACAGGTCCAACACAAATCCAAGACAAACATAAGAATGATCACAGCAGAGAGAGAGCTGTTGTCGGACATGGTGTTGGGCCAACTGGAGGCAGTGAACCTTACTGCTTTCAAGACACATATAGCTGTGTAGGAACAGTAAGCACAGAACATTACGCACAAACATTACCCATGTTTTTTATGTTCTGTTGGCCATGCATCTCTGCATAATTTTGTAAATAAAACCAACTTGGTACAGGTCCAACACAAATCCAAGACAACCATAAGAATGAGCACAGCACAGAGAGAGCTGTTGTCAGATGTGGTGTTGGGCCAACTGGAGGCAGTGAACCTTACTGCTTTCAAGACACATACAGCTGTGTAGGAAGAGTAAGCACATAACATTACACACAAACGTTACCAATGTGTTTTATGTTCTGTTGACCGTGCATCTCTGCATAATTTTGCAAATAAAACCAGCTTGGTGCACAGTTCATTCTTAACATATTTACCTTTGTCAATCTCTACGTGTTTCGGGTGACTATTGGCCCATCATCGGGAGAAACAGCGTTTATGCGACAAATGGTACTGGTTATTACGTGTGGAAGATGTCTGGTATGTATACCAGACAGTCTGAATAAACTGTGCACCAAGTGGTTTTATGTACAGGAGTTACCAATGTTCTCTAGTGTCACTAGAGCACTGTAATCCCAAATATGTGTGAAACATGTTCTACCATAACAATACAAATTCTGGTTACTTGTTCAAGTGCTTTTTTTTTTCTCAAAACTTTCAGCTCCCTGTGGACCAACCTGTATATATATATACACACATTTATTATAAAATATTAAGATCATCACATAATAATATATATATATATATATATAACTATATTGTGACTGCTTTCACAGAATAGGAGAAACATAACTGAATATGCGTTCGCGTTCCCCGCGCATCTGAATATACTTTTCCAAACAGGATCTTCTTACAGGTCATAACAAATCAGTTATTACACAGTTGGTATTGAATGATCCATGGACCCCTTGAGAAGACTTGAGGCCATCCTGGAAAAGAAAAACAAATACCTCATACAATGTATCTCCAAATGTGGATGATGCTTCATAAATCTAAGACTACTGTAATGCCCTATAAGGCGATTCCTGCAACAGACAGCTCTGCATGGTGTGGCCTAATCGGAGGGTAAGCCCTGAGAAAAGGAGTATGGATAATTTTTTATTTTGCACTGTGACCAACAAATGCACACAATTATTTCACAAATTATCACACTGCTACATGTTTTGACACTATCGTGTCATCCTCAGGGAGCTTGTAATCAATACCTTGCCAAGTTACACAAGTATTTCAAATGCAGCTGTTAGTAATACAATTTACAATTAAAATAATTTCCACATTTGTACCGTGCATCTTGATATTATTAAAGTTTTATTTATTCACCAACTGATGCACCAGTGAGTTGTCTCAAAAAACAATATTAAAATTTACATTAAAACAGCTCCGGCATGTTTCGGTGTTACAGTTACACCATCATCAGGGAGCGCATTAATTTGTGATTACTAAACTTACAGTTGTTAACATAGTCCATTAAAGGGTAAGTCCAGCCAATTTCGATACAATTCATTACGTTTTGAAAATTCAATTATCACACTATTTGACACGTTGTTATTCATTACAGACCCAATATATGCAGCCACACCACCACTGTATTAACCACACACCGATGTATTTTAATGGTAGCGTAATCAGTATAGCGACTTGCAATGGGCTGAACGGTCTGGGGATCGAATCCCGGTGGGGGGCAAGATTTTCCGCACCTGTCCAGACCGGCCCTGGGGCCCACCCAGCCTCCCGTAAAATGGGTACCAGGTCTTTCCCGGGGGTAAAGTGCGGCCAGGGCATGCTGCTGACCACTCACCCCCTTCTAGTGCCATGGTCATGGAGGAGTAGAGCTATACCTCTAACCACCCTCTGGGCCACACAGGGCCTGTAACGGGATCACTTTACCTTTTTACGTTTTAACCTGGTCATTTGAAAGCTGTAAGTGGGTGGATAACATTACAACAGGCCTTAAAGGTAAAAGGTGTGGGAAGGCACACTGGATTCATCGTGCTCAGGTTCCAATGGTGCAATCTAGTGAACACGTTAATACACTATGTTACTAAAGCATATGTTCGTACTACTCACTTCTTGATCATGTGCTCATATATGAAGGAGGGTACAACAGTGACTGTAATAATGGGCCCTCCTTCTGCAATCACAGCTGTGATATCCTTGTCCTTGATGCCGACGACGTTCTGCCCATTCACTTCCAGTAGGTGGTGATCAGTCAGCAGGCCGTTGCGGGCTGCTGATGAATCCTTGACAAGGCCAGTTATTTTCCCATTCTTGAATTGAAACCCAATGTGTCCAACACTATCTTTGTGCAAGGTAACTGTTCGCTCGAAGGGCCTGTGGAACGGTAATAAAAAGGTGCAGGTGGTAAATGACAAATGTCAAATATGTAAAGGTGTTATTTAATGGTATACCAACTGATGCACATACATAAAACTTTTTCTCATTAAAACACTAAAATTGCTCTGAAATGTTTCGATCCAAGCATTATCCTCGCGGAGCTGCACTTTCCTTGCTAAAGTCACGTTTAAAAACTAGTTACCGATTTCTTTCGTTATGTAATCCTGATTCTGTGGCAGCACGTCTTGTTGTGTAAGGATATGTTGCTAAGAGTGCCAGAATGTGAGTGTGCTTCCTGTGCTTTGCTGAGTGATACTGGCCAGTATCACGCAGCAAAGCACAGGACGCACACCTGTAGTTGGGCACTCTTAGCAACATACCCTTACACAACAAGACATGCTGCCACAGAACCAGGATTACATAACGAAAGCAATCAGTAACTAGTTTTTAAAAGTGACTTTAGCAAGGAAAGTGTAGCTCTGCGAGGATGATTCTTGGATCGAAACATGTCAGAGCAATTTTAGTGTTTTAATGTGAAAAGGTTTTATGTATGTGCATCAGTTGGTAAACTAATTAAATAATTCAACAATATGCACGACGCAGCAACAAGAATGTAATAGTGTGTTACTGAAGTGACATGTTCACAAAGAATCAATACCAATTTGCTGTACTGGATTATTTATATGCTGGCTAGTTCTCCAACATATTTCTGCCTAACTTAATAAGTCCATCTTCAGGGAGATGTCTCTAATGTGTGCAGTGTTTGCTTCAACTTAACAGTTAACAGGTTTTCACATACCAATAAAATCAAAGTTGTAGTAGCCTACAGTTAAAATACAGTAAGTTACAATAAGTACAGTATTCAGTGGGGACCGCAGTAGCACAGTGGTTAAGGTGCTCCACTACAAATTGGAAGGTTGCTGGTTTGATTCCAGATGGTGTCATCGCAATTTTTCATTGATATGATCCTTCTGATCACACTATGGCCCTGGGGTTGACTCAGCTTCTAACAGAAATGAGCACCAGTAGTATTTCCTGGGGGTAAAAGCGGCCGGTGTGTAAGGCTGACAACCTTACCACCAACCTCGGCCATTGCCAGGTAATCTGGGAACCTTAACTTCCTGAAACCCTCTGGGCACCTTGGGCCTGTAATGGGACTGTTTTACCTTTACAGTAGGCAGTACAGTATTCATTCCACCGGCGTGTGCAGAATGCGACTATTCCTTGCTGTCCTCAGGAGCTTCTTCCACTCCTCTCTGTTATGTACTTTTTCCTGCCACCCTTTTCCACCAACTATTCTTCCATCCTCTCTCAACTAATCTTGCCATCTATTTCTTGGTCTACCTCTCAATCCTGTTGTTCCGAAATTCGTATACAATACCCTTTCGGGAATTCTATTTCCTTCCATCCTCTGTACATGCACAAACCAACCTAACCTAACCTAACCTAACCTTATTGTCTCGATTACAGTAGGTTTTTTTAACACTTGCATAAATTTCTTAATTGGTTAATATCCTGCAATTTTCTTTTTCATTGTCATATACTGGGCCTGATATTAGTATAAAATTGTAAAATTTATACACTGCATCCAAACATTTGATTCAGTCTTTCTTCGTATGTCGTAAGTTACGAAATCAGATGATCCATGTGTAGCGCACGCACTATGAATAAGCAAGAAAGATCAAATCAGATGTTCGGACACAACATATACATTTTACAATTTCATACTGTATCACATATTGTATTTATCGCAACTTACTGTATTTTAACCATGATCTACTACAACAACACCCATTCTAATCGTAGGTGAAATCTGTAATGGTTATGACGAAACAATCACCACGCATATTACGGAAGCCTCCCTGAAGACGGCCTATGAAGTCAGACAGAAACATGTCAGAGAACCAACAAATAAATGATATACTGCAACAAGTTGGTATTGATTCTTTGTAAACGCAATACAGCTGCACACAAAATTTACAACGTTAATTACGCCACGTGCATTAGACTCGGTCAATTGTTTTTTGTGGAACGTCTACAACAGCAGATAAACATTGCTCCACTAAATGGTTGCATCCAGGTGAGTTTAATAATCAGTGTATTTTACCTTATGGAGGCAGACAGCACTTTCAAAAACAGAAGAAGAAGAGAGATCTCGCTTCTTACAGATTATGGAACGAGTCCAATCTTCTGTACAAAAGACACATTCTTACAGATTATGTTACAAGTCCAATCATTTGTACGTAAGACAGGACTCATAACATATTGTACATTCTCGAATCTAATCCGCACCCAAATCTAATCCGCACTAGTTTTTGCCGATTTCTTAAATAAAAAAAAAGTTAGTTCGCGGATCTAATCCGCACCTATGGGAGGACGATGTTGAAGATAAAGATGATAGTGACTGGGTGACAGATAACGATTCAGTTATGAGTGATGACGGTGAGTCTGATGAATAATAAATTATAAATATTACATATTATACAATATCAT
>Ga0123352_10013325_pt1 | contig 13050 bp, 13 predicted proteins | sample TergutLab28metaG_FD_89700 | JGI IMG/M metagenome (GOLD analysis project Ga0123352, IMG submission 89700) | Labiotermes labralis P1 segment gut microbial communities from Petit-Saut dam, French Guiana - Lab288 P1 | ecosystem: Host-associated > Arthropoda: Insects > Digestive system > Gut ... | reverse complement strand
TGGGGCCTACAGGGGGAAATATCCTTTTTTTTGGCTTGGGGGAAGTTTTACAAGGAAGCCGTTTGTGTTTTTGGGGGGGGGGGGGACTGCATATTTTATATTTTGAAAAAGTATCCACAATAGTGAAGCCAATTCTCTTCATGTCAGATTATAATATGTTTTACACGACATACTTTGTTAAATAACACACGCACACACCTGTTTGCATTCGTACGCCCTCCCAAGTTCTTACCAACCTGTTTTAACCTCTGCACGCAAGAAACGGTTGGTGGCTTCTCCACGAACAGTTCCGCGTTTGTTTACGTCATGGGTCTCCAACATTTTGATGGCACAGGTCCACACCGGTCTGGGGGCTGGTTCGCGGACCGCATGTGGACAAATAATATGTGAACTGTATTTTGTTCCTGATTGATACAGTAACAGTAAGTGGTGTACTTAACTGCCTAAATTATTGCGTAATTTTTATACTACATGTATAACTTACAAATTTGGCTGCTGCAGCCCACTAACACAAGCTGGATACACATTAGCGTTCTGACTTCCAGATTACTGTTGCAGTTTGTCTTTTTGTGACTTTTTTATAAGTTTTATGTCTCATCTAATTTTAAGCATGCCAGGTACGGTATTTTTTATGATTAGTGGTAAAACAGCTTAGATTCTGAAGGGTTCTGATGGGCGCTACAGTTACCCTAACCTCGAGTTTTCTCTACTATTTCATTAGCGTAAACCGCCCCCTGCAACTGCTGTAATTTTACTGGGTTAAGCGAAGGGTTGCAATGGTGACGGTCGAAGTTTAGTCGGAAGGTGGTCCCAAGAAAAGAAGGATGAATAATAATAATAATAATAATCTTTATTATTTTATTGTTGTTGTTATTAAAGAAAATCTGTCTGGCTTCTTTCCGTGAGACTTGCCTGTGGTTAAAATTTCCCTTGAATGGGTTATGGGCCCAGAGCAGGGTAAGTCCAGTGGTAAGATTGCTACCTTTAGCATCTGGACGGGCATTTACATTGGAGTGGACAGACACACCAGAGGCCAGTCAGGAGTTATGATATGGATCCACAAGTCAATATCAAATAAAATAGGTCACTATAAATTCTGGAATGACAGAGTTATAGAAACAAGACTGAAAACATATAGGGGACACTTAACAAAATTAGGAGTATATGCCCTGACAGAAGGCAGGGATGAATTAAATGAACACTACAGAAGATATTGGATAAAGTGAACAAAAACGATTACATAATGTGATAAGAGATATGAATGCTAGAGTCAGAAATAATAGAGTTTCTACCATAGTGGGTACAAATAGAGAAGCTACACTAAATAGCAATGGTAGAAAATTGATAGATTTTTGCACATTTAATAACTTAAAAATAATGAATACTCCTTTTAAGCACAAAGAAATTCATAAATTTACTTGGGAAGCAAGAGACACAAATCAATTATTGATTACTTTATAACAAATATGAAAACTTCAAAGGTAATCCAAGACATTAGAGCGTATGGAAGCAATGAAATAGGTAGTGACCATTACTTATTATGTGCAAAAGTAAATTTTCCACCATGATGGTTAAACAAGAGTAACAAAAAGACCCCGTTAAAGCAGGATGAATTTTTTAAAGTAAGATTGCTAGAAGATGAAGGCATAAGATGGCTGTACACCCAAAGAGTGAAACTCCACTTAAGTAATACAAAGGAAGATTAAGTAGACATTGAGAAAGAGTGGAAAAACTTACAAAACATATTAAAATCAGCAGCAAATGAAAGTTTAGGAACAATAAAGAGACAAAACAGGAGAAAGTAATTAAAAATATGGGATGACCAAATAAAACAATTAATAGAAACAGAAAAAAAATCATACAAAAATGGCTGAATTCCAAGATACTAGAAGATAAACTGGAATATAAAAGAAACACAGCACTGGCTAAAAGAGAAGTAAGAAGAAGACAAAGACTTTCTTGGGACAAACTTGTTACACATTTAGAACATGACACATACAGGACCCAACCCAAAGTATACAAAATTTTAAAACAAATTATTAAGGATGTAAAAGAAACAACACATATTCAAGGAAACATAGATGAAAATGTATTCGTTCAATACTATGAAAAGTTATGGAACACAACAAACCTAAATGAATTACAATTAGAATACAACTCAGCTGATTACTCACATGCTTCTATAAATTTTGATGAACTAGAAAAGGTGTTAAAATTAACAAAAAATGATAAAGCTCGAGGATGAGATAACAGTGTAACTCAGAGCTATACAAGTGTGCACCAGTAGAGTTTAAACTGAGATTACTACAATTTTTAAACAATATATATAGAGAAAATCGCATTCCAAATGAGTGGAGAAATGCTGTTATAACCCCCATATTTAAGAAAGGTGACAGAAGAGAACCCAAAAACTACAGATGAATTAGTATTCTCAACACCTGCTATAAGTTATACTCTAAAATCCTTAATATGAAACTGCAGAAGTACTCAGAAGTATTTATGACAGAAACACAAAATGGATTCCAAAAGGGACGGCCATGCACGGACCCAACATTTTGCCTTCAATTATTAATTGAAAAAAGAAGGGAATTTAACTTGGAAACACACTTGCTGTTTATAGATTATGAGAAAGCATTTGATAACATACAAAGACAGATTTTATTTAACATTTTGAAATCTAGTCATATCCCAGACACATTGCTAAAGGCAATAGTGGATATTTACGCACAGAACAAAATATTGATAAAATTTAACAACAAACTATCGAAACCGGTAGAAATTAATAAAGGCCTATGCCAAGGTTGCCCTCTTTCACCTATGCTGTTTAATGTATATTTAGACAAAATAGTAACTAAATGGCACAATCAAGACATAACTGGAATGAAACTTTCAAAAAATCGGCAACTGTCATTGCTGTTATTTACAGACAACCAAGTAATAATAGCAGATGCAGAAGATAACCTACAGAAAGCTGTGCATAAATGAAATCAAAGAATAACAGAATATGGTTTAACTATATCTGTACAGGAAACAAAATCGATGGCATTTAAAGGATGAGATCCAGTGAGAACTAAAATTGTAATAGATAATAAAATTATAGAACAAGTAAATTTGTTTAACTGTTTAGGAAATATGATATCTTATGAAGGAGAATTGGACATTGATAACAAATTAAATAACATTTTGGAAATTACAGGTATTTTAAATAATATGTTTAGACCACGAAAAACCCTTAAGAAAACAGGAATGAAACTGTACAATACACTAGCCCTTCCAGTCTTGTTATATGGCAGCAAAACTTGAACTATTAAAGTAAGTGATGCCATAAGAATAACAGCAGCAGAGACGAAATACCTGAGAAGAACAGCAGGATACACTTGGACATATTACAAAACAAATACACAAATTGCAAAGGAGCTAAAAATAACATGAATTTTGGACAAGTTACTGGAATACAAGAGAAGCTGGACACAACATGTAAATCGAATGCCTCGAAATAGATTACCCAAGGTAATGAAACATTACTCCCCAGCTGGTAGAAGGAATCATGGTAGACCTTTGAAGAGACTTCTGGATACATGAGACCTAAACGGGTCAACAAGTGGCCCAACTCCACGAAATATATTATTATTATTATTATTGTTGTTGTTGTTGTTGTTGTTATTGTTATTGTTATTGTTATTACTTGTCACCTTTATACCTGGAACAACCGTTGTCTCTAGTGTATAAAATGTTGCAGCTATTCTGCAGTTACAGTACGCGGTAAGATACATGTAGTGTTATTTCCCATGATAAATGTTTTGTGCTCTGACGTACTACTACTACTACTACTACTACTACGGGATTGGGTATACACTCCTTTTGTGTCAACTTAATATCACAAGCTTACTGCAAATGCTGGGACTGCATACTGAGTTCTTTTGTGGCCATGCAGTGTTTGTATATGCTAACAGTGCCACAATTTGTGTTGCAGGTTGCATTCTACGAAATCCTCTGTGGAATGTGGGTGCGTAATGGCCTGCAAATCAAGGGGCAGGCCATGACATACATCCAGTGTAATTTCTGTAACTCCATGGTGGATGCAGACTTGTATCTTTTGCAGATCTGCGCTACTCAAATCCCTTCTGAAGTGTTCCTCACCACAGTCATGGAGAAGTGAGTAGTTTGAATTTCACACAGCCATGAATATTATGATCTTCATTCTTCTGTGATGTGCTGTGTCACCAGGTGATTATTGCCTGATGTTTTGAGGTATGATGGTCTCATCTTCAAGGTCCAAATGTCTGGCTTCATTGTTCACTGAACATTCAGACCTTGAAGACGAACCACCTGCTGTGTCAGAACAGTGGGCATCATTGACCTGTTTAAGTAAGGCCACATCCCTGAAGAACGGAGACCTCAGCTGTACTGACAGTAACTGCACAGTGTAAAGCGCCATCAAAACCTGACATGAAAATGATTTAAGAAAAGCAGAAAATTGTGACTGTAGAGTAACATAACTGAAGTTAGTGCAGTTTCTTACTTTGCCTTGTAATGTCAGTAATAAAATTTTATTTTAGAATTAAAACAGTTTTGCTGTTTATAATAACATCTGTGATGAGAATACTCCTAATAACTCTTCATGATTGCTAGGCAGTGGTAGCAGGGTTCTGTTGACATTCCTTGTTCATTGTACTAAATATACACCCAACCAAATTGTGGTGGTTCATTACTGTTAATTTTGTGTGCAGTTTCCATGTAATGGAGTGGATGAGCTTGGCCCCCCATGATATTTACCACAACTCATTCCTGGACAGAGAACATGATGTCCCAATGCTGGAGAGCTGCCTCACATTCCTTGCAACCCTTATGACTGTGCGGACAAATCTGGGTAAGTCCCAAAATGTCATGACGGCAATCACTGGAAGGTTAGAATGGAATTTGTTGAAGGTGACTTGTGTTCTACAGGTCCATTATTTTCAGTGAACTCACTAAGTAGTCGCATCCTTTGAGGTCATATATGCTGCATGTCAATCCTGTGCTGGGTCATTCCCACACTGCTTACCACTGAGGTTGTGAGGCTCCCCTGAATCCTCTAGAGTCACTCTGCGTATTGCTGTGAGATACATGCACTGAATACAGTTGCTGCAAGAAGTATCATTGTAAACTCAGACAGATATTTCCAAATAGTCCAGTTTCACACAACAGAACAACTTGTAAGGACGTGAAAATATTTTAATCAACAGTTTATGTTGTAAGCAGTATGAGAACGTACAGCAGATGTGTGCTGAATGGGGGAAAATTAAACAGAATTGTTGCTAGAATGGGGACATCTCCAAGGAAATTTTTGGTGTAACTTGAACAGCAGTCAGGCCTGTCTGCATCATCACAACAAATTGCGACAGAAATGCCACATTTTCATCCACGTAACACAGCCATAGTTCACAAACTGTGTGAGACAGATCATGAAGCGCAAATGACTTATTTGCTACAACTGAGTAACTCATTGCCTGATTGTGACTTGTGTGTTGTGCAGGTACAGATGATGCATCACTGTCCCAGCTCGAGATAGTGACATTGTTGTGTATGTCAGACAGAACCCACAGTCAACTGATAGAGCTGATGCCAGAGCGTTGTGGTGAAGGACAAAGCAGAGATTTTGAGGATGTTTTGTCTGTGGTTTGTATTGCAATGAATTAAGTATGTTGGACAAGTCATACACTATAGACATTCAAGAGGGTGCTGCCTACAATTTGTTTGCAATATGTCAAGTATATGGAAGAGTGGATAAAATTAGGAATACAGGGTTATTCATAATTTATTGGCATATTTCATACAGGTGGTACATTTGAATATTGGTAATGATTGTAACATGAAAGCTACAAATGGATAGAGAAACTCCCCCCACCCCCCTCCAATAAGCGAAACATGGCAGACATCAGGTTGATAATCCATTTCCAACCATATCTGCTGCAGCATGTCATGATCAGTTTCTGAGATGGCAGCAGCTCAGGCAGATCCTGTGGTAGAGGCAGTAGAAAGACATAGTCCTTAACATATCCCCATAAGAAAAAAATCACATGGCATTAGGTTAGGCAATTTTGATGGCCATCAAAGCAGCACCTGGTATCCTGCAGTGGGTATGGGCAGAAGTTGATTGATGGCTTGACGTCTGCAGTGCCACAAAGGGTGGTCACATAGAGCACTTACGAGATATACAAAAAAAAAAAAACTTGGAGAGTTTCTCTTTCCATCTGTAGGTAGCATGTTACATTCATTTCCACCAGTACAGTAATTAGAGAATCTTCAATTAGATATGATGTGGAAAAGTTTAATTTAGGTAGAATTTAAGGTGTAGAGCTCAGTGGATAGGTTGTTTTCTTTTAATGGAAACAAGATATATTCTCAGCAAGAAGAAACAATAATTGTGAGGTGCCAAATACTAAGACTGCAAGATCAGAATTCTATTAAAGAAGATGGGACAGGTCAGGTAACTATGTTGATGATATCAAGACCACATTGAATTGGCACACTCACGTCATTTACATACTGCTTTGTATTGAAAAGTGTGTAGCTTTCAGGTAAACACAGCTAATCTGTTACAGGTTGCAGACTATAGGGCTCCAAACCTAGAAGCCAGTGGCCACATGCAGCAGGGAATGTATGTCCCAAAGGCAAATGTGTGGGAGGAACTGTATGATCCAATTCACGTCCTGCTCAGGGCTGTCCATAGACGTGACTTCCAGGGTTCCATGGACAGATTCACTCTTTAGTAAGTGACTACTGTCTGTTTCATTTCCTTGTATGTGAGATTTGAGGTTCTTGTGGCAGTCATTATCGTGATCACAGTTGTCTAGGATATGATGACATGTCCTTCCACCCCCCACCCTCCAGTGTAATTGAAGGCTTTATTCTGTTGCACAGCATGTGGAAGGACACCTGACATATGATTAACAGTTAAGCACGCATCGGATGGTTGAGCAGGAAGCTGACATGCAGGAACAGTTCAAGGATGTGACCTGTGGCACGCAGTTTGCAAGGGGCAGACATGTGTTTGACCATTGTAACATTTCGTGTATTGTTACCAGTATTTTAATATAATTTACAATCAGGAATGAATATACATCATTAGATCATCCTGTTTCAAAACAGAATACCACTTTAGAGATGGAATATTTTGATATTTTGTGTCAATGTTGTCAGCATATTTACACTGTGATAGGTATGCTTCTTAAGGTAATATGTTGTTAATGTTGAACGTAAGTTGATGATAGCCAGCCAGGCTGGAACATGTAGGAAATATGTGAAACTGAGTTGCATCTGCAAAACTCAGTGTGTTCTGTTGCTGTTCTTTGACGTGGAATGCAGTTTGGTTTATTTGGTGTGTGAAAATGTTTCAAAGGAACCAGCCACCTCTTTCGTCTGCACTCTTCTACCATGAATGTGGAAGAAGCATGTCCCTCCAATACAATTGTATCTTACCATACTGAAACCCATAGCATAAAATCCCATAAGACTGTAAGTATTTTTTCTTCCCCCTCTTTTATTGTCTGTAATTATTTACATACTTTTATTTTTCAGTGTCACACAATCTGGTAAGTATAGGGGCCAGGGACCACCCTGGCCTCCGTTCCGGATTCCGGGGCCATGCAATCCAGCATACGAAGATCCTCGGAAGCTTCTTCGGTCTCGAGTGTTTCATGCCATGGTGTTTGTCATCCTGTACAAGGCTGTGCACAGAAGAAATGTTTCAGAACACTTGCTGGCTCTTGCTCTGTATCTGCTGGAGATGGCTGTGGAGTCAGCAGAACCATTTGATCAGCAGAGTCAGGTAGTTTTCCATATCAAGTGTCATTCAGTTTTTGATGAGTATGGCAGGTATTTTTGTGCAGTTTCAAACACATGTTTAGAGGTACTGGTATGCATGTGCATATGCTACATGTGTACACACATTCAAATGCATGTGTGTGTGGTGTATTTTAAAGAAGTATCCAGTTGCGTAGTACAGTAGTTACTTGCCTCTACCAAATGGTGTTTGATTTATTATAACTAAATTACTCATAAGGCCAATCCCAGTGGCCACATGGGTCTGTGGCCATTCGCTTGCTGGGATTGCAAGTTCAAATTCAGCCAGGGCCATGGATGTTTGTCCCCCTTGTGAGTGTTATGTGTTGTCAGGTATAGGTCTCTGTGTCGGGCTGATGGCTTGTCCAGGGGAGTCCTACCAAGTCTGGTGTTGTCTGAGTGTGATAGTGCAACCTCGATAATGAGGAGGCCCTGGTCTTAGGGGCTGTTGTGCCATGGGTGGAAAAAAAAAAATCACTCTTAGAGTTATTAACATGTATGACAGGTGCAGCGCTGTGGGCCAGGCAGTTAGTTGCCAGCCTGTTACTGTGGAGGACTGGGTGTGTTCCCAGGCCAGTTTATATGCGATCTGGTGGTGTTCAAAGTGGCTGTGTGTTACAGTGTCAATACCTCGCATGTTTTTTAATATTTTATGTAAAAGTACTTGACAAAGGTATGTCTGTGCCAGTTTTAATAAACTAGCTTATTGCACTTCATTTGTTCAAATTGTGCAAATTCTGTTTTTGCTGCAGGTTTGTGAGGCATCTGAGTCACAGCCACAGGAGAGAAAGGATAGGGACCTGAGTACATGGTACAAGTCAGACTGGCTGTCCAGTAACCTCCGAACCATCATCAGTGAGATAGAAGTGGAACCAGAACCAGTAGTTGTGTTTGAGAGCTCTGACAGTAAGTGGAAATATGGTTTGCCAAGTAGAAATCTTTGTCTGTATCTGCAAACATGTTCTCAGTTTATAAAGGTGTTTCACTGACATTTGTGGGAAAGTTGGTATATAGTAGTGACCAGATTACTTGGCAGTTGCTAGGCACGGGGGTGTAGAAGAACACTGATATGAGAGGAAGCACTGCACATTCACCACCATGTGTTTTATATCGGCTCAAAAATGTCCACAATGACTAAAGGTACGAATGTACTCCCAACAGAATAACTGTTATTGCAAGCAAACAGCCAAGCAATGTTGAGAGCACCAGTTCCTGATCATTTACAAAAGTTAAGCAACATTTAGCATGGGCAGTACTCAGTCATGTGACTGCCACAGAATACCACATGTTTTTGGCACCGTCAGGTTAGCGACTTACTGCCAGGAAGCACCTGGACCAGTTGTTCTTAAACCAAGAGACTGCAAATGCTTAAGCAGAAAGGGTTGCACCAAAGATCAGACACATACAGTTGAGGAGCCGGGGTCAGTGCAGTGCCAATCCATGATGTTTAAAATTTTTATTAAACTGTTCTTGAAAGAGGTCTAATGTTGCCCGGCCATTCCAAGGTGAGCTAGCAGTGACCATGCCATGTTACTGCAGCCATGTGCAGTGTTAGGGACCTCCACTATCAAGTAGTGTTGTTACTACCACAGTTGTGATATATGCAGTTTTTGGCACAGAAAATTTTTTATTTGCATTTCAGCTCATAACATGTTTTTTTATTTGCGGTTTATTTCATGGAACTCTTAGTAGCTCTGACTATGTAGTGCCAGATGGTAAGATTATTGGTGAAGAATGACCCGAGGATGTGGAAGGACATGGACATTTTTTAATATGAGGTACTGTCCTGCTATCTGCCTGTAGGAAGTGAGTAAAACCTTAACATTGTCAGTCAGTTTAGCTGGCCTCTTAGGCTGAAATTTGAACCTTAGACCTTCTAAGTATAATTCATACATATGTTGCACAGTACTGGTCATGAGTGACGTGATTCATTGCATTAATGGCTTGAGTTCAGAACACTGTGGGACCAGCTGTCCAGCCAAACATTTTCATAGTTTTTCCTGTTTGCCTTGGGCATCACCAGTGTCTTTTCAGTCCATTAGCCAAGACAAGAACGCCACCACTGAAAAGTGGTTTTGATTTAGGTCTTCTCATTTAATGTAATGAAACTTCACAACTCATTGTTATAGCACACATGTACACATGAACACAAGTTTTCTCTATATTCTAGCAAAAGCATTCCTTTCTGGGTATCACTGATAGTAAAACTTTTGCTAATATATGGGTGACCGTTGTGGTATGTATCGTATAAGAAGTGAAAGACACATGAAAGATACTTGGTATGTTGTTGTTTTGCTTGTAGTCATCCAAAAGTTACAATTTGCTAATAGAAAATCGAGAGACAATAACAGAGTGAACTTGCCACAACTGTTTCTCAGTGCATGCATGTCCCCAGTCTGTTTTATTTTCTTTTATTCCTTTCACTTTTCTATGTGCTTTCCTTTTCCTTATCATTTCTTTCCTTTTTTGTTGTTTTGCCTTTCTTCCATTGTGTCTTTAATTGTCTGAAGAGAAGATGAGTAGGGTTTCAAAAAATTTGTGTGCTTGAACCTTACGTCTTTTATGTATAGGCACCTCATGTACTACCCCTGGGCCAGTGAATACCCATGTGGGGTGTAGAAAAAATAAACCTAGACCAGTACTGACTCTGTTTGCAGGTGATATAGAGCCTGAGGCATCAGAAGTGGGGGGAGAAATTTCAGAATTGGCAGCAGTGGGTAATGCCACAGTTGGTGGAACTGGTTCAATGCTGATGCTGGAAGCAACATCAGTACCAGCACTGAGCATGGACACGTCATCTGGTGAGAATTATCATTTGGCCCTTTCTGTCCCACAAGGGGAAGTGGTGGTGGTTTCTTCTGCAGACAGTGAGTACACAGCATGTCACTGTGTCTTTATTCTTGAAATGTGGAATAATGCATGCATGACCAAACTTGAACTGGGAGATGCACAGGTATACAGTATATGCAGTTCACTAACAGGATTCTTTAAGATGAAATTCCTTTCTTTCAAAACCCAGGAGTACCATGTTTGATGTATATAAAAACATAAATAACTAAAATGTGCTTAAAATACTGTAGTGATTTTTGCATTAAGTGAAAAAAAAAATAGATTATTACTCTCACATAGCTCAAGTACAGATTTTTAAAAGCATATATGTACCCCTAAAACACCTCTTAAAATCACTTCATCAGTCCATCTTGCTCTGCGTGCACATGCAACAGCTAAAGAATAGTTGGATGCACTTTTATGAAATGCTGTTTTTATTTTAATTTAAATAAAATGTATCCACCCATTCCAGTTTTGGTTAATATTCAGCGTACTACCTTTTAAATGTCAGTTTTCTGGTGTCGCTGCTTACTGCAGGACAGTGTTGTGTTCTGGTAAAATGTTTGTACATTTAGTGTGACAGTACTGTCCTGTTTATCCATTAAAGTTTAAAATCAGGCAAAGGAAAAGGACATCTTTTTTTAATACATGCACGTATATCTACACACATTTTTAACTTCCAGCACATAATTCGTTAAATATTTGTTGGAATGAGAAATGTTTAGGACAAAAAAGTTACAGAAAAATGTTGACACATTGTGTAAGCAGATCTGCCCAAATTGTTATGGTTTGCATTAAGTTTGTAATTTGTGCATCATATTCTTTGGTGTTGTTATGAATTATAAAAATCTGAATGTATTCTACTAACATGCTGATTTAGGTTGGGACACTGCTGAAGGTTCTGTGCACTGTTGCACTAACTAGCTAGCTGTTCAGTAATGCAGTCCTTTTTTAAAAACACAGTAACATCAATGACCACTATTGGACATAATCTAAAGCCAACTCAGTTTATCTGCCTATCCTACAAGCCCTTTTCTCAAGAACTGTTTACTAATGAAGTAAATTTCTTATATTAAAACACGGATATTCAACACTGTTCATGCCAGTTCTGTCTAGTCCCCATGCACACAGCCTGTTTTAATGTGTGCCCTTGTCATGTCAGTCTTCCTTGTGGTTCTTTCCAGGAGGTTTCCACTTTAATATTCTGTACTTAGTTCTTGTGTCCCTTACCTAATCATAATTCAGTCTGTATTATAACCTCCATGTCACATATGTGCTGTTTTGAAAACTTGTTCCATTGCACTTGGCTTTGAAATGTCTTGATACTAGTGTTGAAAGCTTGTATAACATACAACCCAACCACAGATGAAATATTTAATGTACTGTGTTCTGTGCAGGTCTACGTCAGAACCAGGTGGCTCTGCCTAGCATACAGCGGCACCTGGCTGTGTTGGCCGGCAATGAGATTGTTCCTGCTGGCTCCACCAGCAGTACTAGTAGTGGCAACACTGCAGGCATGTAACAACAATACACCAGATTTACTTTTCTCTGTGTATGGAAATTAACTGCTTCCTTTACACTTCCACTCTGTTCTATTGTGCCAAGAATGCAAATATTGCTTAAGAGTTGTTACTGAGGGGCTGGTGCATGCACTTTTTGTGCAGCTGATTTTGAATTTGGGTGGGTGCCAGCAGATACAGTATTATGCAGTGCTGTCTGTAGTAAGACTGGAGAAGCTGTTCAAGTTATTCTGACATCTTTGTATGAGCTCAGTGGTTAATACTACTAGAAGCGGTAATGTGAGTTGCCTAATGCAGTGTTTAACCACTCCCCTATTGCAAATATTGACTTAAATTCAGAATTGCTGTACTTTTTTCATCGAAAATTTCAACTTTTTTTTTTTTTTAATTGTATCACAAAACAGTAGAAAGTTACCTGTTCCTACATAGGATCATTCGCAAGTGCCAAAATAAGTGCGGTGTGACTGAAAGTTGTACATAAGTGCTGGTCTTCAGGTTGTGATGTTGTGTAGCCAGTCTTATCAAAGGCCAGCCCTGAGTGTGGAGGCAGCACATTTCTCTAAAGTGTTCATATACACTGATAAGACTACATAGCATCACAGCCAAAGAAGGTGGCCCTTGTGCGTCCTGATAATGTTTCTGAAATGGAGCATGTAAATCAAGAATAGCATTCCCATAAGAAAGTGGAATAGATAGGTGTCAGTGACATCCTCTTCACATACAATATATATAGGGTGTTTCAAAAAGAGCTTTTCAACTTTGAAAGCATATAGAAATTTATACAGAGGACATACACAACATTTTGAACTGTCAAAATGTAGCAAAACACACCGAGTTTTACCTCGGATAGTTATGGTTCAATGTGACTTCCATTGGT
>Ga0123352_10013324_pt1 | contig 13050 bp, 6 predicted proteins | sample TergutLab28metaG_FD_89700 | JGI IMG/M metagenome (GOLD analysis project Ga0123352, IMG submission 89700) | Labiotermes labralis P1 segment gut microbial communities from Petit-Saut dam, French Guiana - Lab288 P1 | ecosystem: Host-associated > Arthropoda: Insects > Digestive system > Gut ... | reverse complement strand
TGGTGACCCCCAATCCCCTGTTCCCGCCGATTTTGAGTCTGAGTTCGGGTATACATTTCTTTCCCTCCCCCCCCCCCCGCCAAGCCTTCGAGTTATTTACTGGAAAAATTTACTTTCACCGCACATTTGTACTTGATACAGTGTCGTTAAATTAAGTAAATAGTGAAGCTGTTCCACAATTTATCATCAAGCATTATTTACACTTTAAAGTTTAGCGACAAGTTTCGGCTTAATTGTGACATCTTGACACTAACACTTAATGTTCTTTAATCGTACATATCAAGAACTAATATCTTTCATGAAATTCGAGATCACAGGTTACAAGAACCATGCTGTGATAAACAACTTCCAAATTGTGATCAACTGGGAACACCCTTGTAAAAAAAAAAGAGCCATTGTTTTTATATAAAAAAAGGTAAAGTGATCCCGTTACAGGCCCGCTGTGGCCCAGAGAGTGGGTAGAGGTATGGCTCTACTCTTCCATGACCGCGGCACTAGAAGGGGGTGAGTGGTCAGCAGCACCCCTCGGCCGCACTTTACCCCCGGGAAAGACCCGCTACCAATTTTCAAGGAGGCTGGGTGGGCCCCAGAACCGGTCTGGACTGGCGGAAAATCTTGTCCCCACCGGGATTCGATCCCGGACCGTCCAACCCGTAGTCAGTCGCTATACCGACTGAGCTACCCGGCCTACATTGCTTTTCATATACTCTTAAAAAATGCTTTAATTTCTTGCCTTAGGTCGACTGAAATAGAGCCGAAACATGTAGCTAATTATTAAATTATAAGTGCCTTTAACAAAATGTTTTCCCATTGCGTTCGAAATAAACAATATTCAACTGAAACTTCAATGCATCAGGATAATCCGGACAGGGACACCAGCGGTTTGGTACCTACCGAACTACAAGGCGTCACATCCCAAAAGACTGTAGCCGTCATATTTACCGTCGTACGATCCTCAAGTCTGAGAAGGTAAATACGTAGTTCTGCAGCAGTGTGACATTCAGCAATGTGTTAGGGCCACTCTCCTTCTTCATTCAGGTACGAAAATCGTGATAGACTTTCAAGTCTGAAAGCCGGCGATGCTTTAAATACGTATGAATAACTTTACATGTACATTTCTCAGTCGGACAGACCAAAAACTGATGGCTATCAATACAGAATCTTCAAAATCAAGCAAAATGACAGTCTGTGAATGTGGACACTCCCTTGATATCTGCTGTCTTCTGGGCTATTACGCTGCTTAAAGCAGTAATTCAGTACCGACGTTTCGGGACAACCTATTGCTGCGTTAACATCCCAGAAGAGAGCAGACCTCATCTACATTGCGGCGGAAGCCTAAAATCAAGCATGGATACGTTCTTGGCCATAATTTATTCACGATATATAATTACCGGCACTTTCTGGATTACGCCTTCTAAAAACATGATGTAACTCAGGGTTGCACAAATTTTCCAAACATCCAGGAAGAATCTAAAAATTCTAGGCGCCAGAAAGTATCATACAGCAAGTCCCACACCGAGAAACCAAAACTATTAGTCGACACCGTACAAAATCAAGTTGCCCGGACGACCTGGTGTCCGGGATTTGGGCACTTTGATCTAAATGACACTGCCATACCACATACTCAAATTTAAATACGATCCTGAAAGAGTTCAGACTCCCCCGACCCTCACAACAATCTGCCTCAGTTATGTCTTAACATAGTTCTTCCACCCCTTCCCAGTCTGTCAGGTATCTCGACAAATTTCCATCCTAATATTATGCATATATTCCTTGCCTCTCCATTCAAGCTACAGATATCCAGCGCACACAGGACTCTTAGATATAATCGCTATTCAAGAAACAGAAAAGACATAGTACTAATTACTAAAAGAATCTTATAAATTCCACAGTTCTGAGAAATTTATATGCGGTTATTTTCCGTGACCAGCACTTCGGGAAATGCAGGTCATAAGTGAAAAGCGCATGTGTGTGAGTTAAGGTCTACATGGATGAAAATGTGCATACCTAACAAAATAAATACAAAGGATTTACAGTAGATGTCCAAGAAAGCGCTGGGAAGGACAAAGTACTGAAGGACAAGTCAGCACAGTTTGTCAGTGCGCTCAGGAGTTATAAGCAAATTCCAGGACTGTGGACTGCGAGCAATAAACCCTACAATCAATTTCTAATACTAGCAAATTTACCTGCTAAAAAGATAAAAATATTGCAAGGAGTTAAATGACCCGAATACTCGAATGCAATGTGCTAATAATATTGCGCTCTGTCGCTAATCGCGGCAAGCACACTATGAATGGCCACTATTGAACATTTCTCCAAATTTGGGGAATTTTGCTGCTGGGGTATTGGCCTTCAAGTTCGTGAAAAACAAAATTTATTGGAATTCAGTTCAAATGAGGACTCACCTTACCGCCGATGACTGCCTGCACTGTGAGTACCTGAGCAGCTCGATGGAATTCCAGTACTTCTCCCGGAAGGACATGACCCACACCTGGGTCGAACCACACTAGGTCACCCTGTAGAAGAAAAAATAAAATAAAATTGAATATTACTATTGAATACGGGCAGTCCCAGCGTCATGTCGCCAAATTTCACGTTCATTGTTGTGCGTTGTAGACCCGGCCACTAGTGACGAATATTTTGAACACCTACATCCACGAAATTTTGACGATATTACTGTACTATTATTTTGGCTTGCTGCTGTCTTTACTGCTAACAAGCTATAAATCAAGAATTTTTCATACCGCAGTCTGTCTTACAGGTCCACAGCTCTTCCAAAGCGACTCCTCCAGAAAGAGCGATCTGGTGCTTCCTCTTTAAACTTCCAGTAACTTATTCTTTCCTTACGATCCTCCAGTAGTTGCTTATAGCTTCTTTCCAATTTTCCCTTCAATTCTATTCTTCCTTCTAACTTTCCTTTTATAAAGTGTTTCAGAAGGCAGTTCCTACGCAACATGTGTCCAATCCAGTTACCCTTCCTTCTTTTTACTGTACGTAAGACATTTTTTCCTCGTTGACTCCACGTAATACTTCAACATTTTTCGCACGATTAATCGATCCTTCTGCAGCATCACATTTAGTACTTTCCACTCATTTGTAATCAATTTTCCGAAGCGCCCAATTTTAGCACCAAACATATCTATGCTTCGTAAGTAGCAATATTTAATTCCTTCTTTAAATATCAGTCGAAGTTGTTGGCGTAATAAGTCTCATAACTGAAAGATAACACACAAAACAATATAGAAAAATTCTTGTGGGGTACTCTATGCATTAAATCACGTACATTGTAAGAGAGAATCATAATTTGTATAGGCCAACAATTTTGACTTTTCAATGTCAATATATGCTCGTATGCAAAGTCATTAAAAGTCAAAGAGGAGGCCGTATTCACAGTACACTGCATTTCCTATATGTTTGGTTACTCTGTAAAGAATGGTGAATTTTAAAGTAACTCGTAGAATAAGCACACTTCAGAAATACATTAATGAAGAGTAGGATATAATTGGTTTAATAATTTTTTCCACTTCCACGCCATAAATCTGTTAATCAAAAAATTTCTTACCACTGAGCCAATGAAATAGTTAACGGTTCCATGCAGGTTTCTATAAGGCCAGAAACAGCGTAATCAGGATTAGGATAAAGGTATAACGGAGGACTCGCAGTTTCCTTCCCGTTACGGGCAAAAGATTTTCCCTTATCCAAACCGTCCACTGGGACCCAAACATCTTCCTATTCTGTGGACTCTTTCAAGGGGAGTAAAGCAGCCGTTTCGTAAACCTACCCACTCAGTCTCATCTGCCTCTGAATTTAACAAAGAATGATGCTATTCCTCGACTCGCTTTTGCATTCATACAGCGCACGATGATTAACATTCAAGATATACCAAGATGATAAAACACACATACATTAGCGCAGGAAGGGACCAGCGAAAGGCCGTATCTTAGCTCGGTCCTTTGGTTGTCGACTTAACACCACAATCGGGTTCAGCCCCACCGATTTGGGCTTTGTGGTCAATAAAATGGCAACAAAATGTGTTTGCATGCGAGTAATTATGTTTTAACCTGTTACTTATCTCCCTAGTAGTCCAATCCATTCACCTCTCATCCGAGGACGGACAACGGCCCATTCAGAGGCTACAGGTCCACAGAGACGCAGTCTGACCCTTCCACAAGTATATAAAAAAGGACAAACGAAGCAGAAGAGTTCTAAGCCATTATTCTGTATGCAGAACTACAAACGTTTAGTTCCGCTTCACGGCAGCTACCCGTGTTTCATGATTTTATTGTGTTGGTGCAAACTAATGAAGAAATATGAATTGTTGTTTCTAGCTGCACGAAGAAACCCGTTTCTACCGTTCAAAATAACAGGAAACTACTGAGCTCCTTTTTCCGATTTGACTACAAAGGTCTACAAAAGGGCTCCGAAAAGGCATAATAACACAGTAAGATTTAAAGCGTATATAAAGAAACATAAAAAATAAAGAGACGCCAGTTGTATCCATTTCAAATTCTCGAAATCTACTTATGCAGGAACCGTTTCAGTATTTCCACCACATCCATCTCTACGTCTCCCAAGTGATCTCTTCTCTTCGGGTTTCGCACTCGATATTTTGTTTTTATTTCTTTATCACACCCACTGTGTAACATGTCCCAACCTGCCACTTTCTTGGACCTGCTTACCTTATAAATAACGTAACTGCAAGGTGTAGGCCTATATTAATAACGGGTCACCACAGGATTAAAGGACAATTCCGAGTTTAAAAATAGAGATACAGTAAACATTCTGTTCGCTTCAGAATCACATGTGACTGAATAAATAAGTATTTCTGGTAGACATACAACGTGATGCTGCTGTCACTCAAAATCTCGACCCGCCATCAGATACTTAGTAGGTTTATCAGACACAATGGTTACTGTCTTTGGATCGCGGAGCAGGTTCCATCACAGTGCGAGTTCCACGTTCAGTTCGCTATTACCGATGATACCCAAGAAATTTGAATATTCCAGAGCTGAAATCGTGTTTGAATTTGAGTAACTAGTTTGCAGTTGCGAGATTCCTTCTTAAATTCCTTTTCCCTTGAAGATGGGAGCGACATTTTGTTCCGAAACTTGAGTAATAATCTATCAACATACGCCACGTAAAATCCCCTCTCCCCCCCCCAAAAAAAATATTTATATTGCACTTACTTTGACAATTATTTTATTTTTTTTACGTCAGTTTCTTTAAATTATATTGAACCAATAATTTCCATGACTTTCAAACTGTCTCATTCTAGGTGTATATTACTGATAGGCATACAGTGATTATTGGGTTACTTAAGGACGCTTGGTCGACTGCAATTTACATCAAAGTATAGCAATACGTATAACTCACTGCATAGACCCCGAGTATAGAACCATGTTGAAATTGTAGGCCGACGTAAAACCTGCCATTATTTCGGAGGCATTTTCGGTCTGAAATTTCAGGGTCACGTTGACACGGTTTATACCCAGACAAATATAGTAACAAGAACCCATATGAAAGACCCAAGGTTCTTAGGTCGAGGATAATTATATTTATTTCCACGATCGTCAGCTGAGCGTTGCGACAAACATTTACTCCTGGTTTCAAGTGTTCAGTCGGAGACCGCGACTTTACAGGACAGATGACGATTGGTGCCTTGTTTAACTTTGTCTTCCATCGATTAGGACAAATCGAATCAGAAATTCATTAGTTGAGTGAAACTGTACAGAAAACTGTGTCTGTTTGACACTGGGTTTTTGGCAGTTTCCAGCCTTAAAGTCTAGTTTTACAAAAAATATCTTTATATATATTTTGCCTCAATCTACCACCTGCATTTCCAATATTTAAAAACAGAACCTCTCTTCAAGCTTTATAACCCAAATACCGTTTCTCTCAGTTTTGTTAACTTATTCATAAGTTTATTCTGTTTTATATTATTACATTTTATATTCTGTAATTTTATTCTTTAATTAAAATGTCCCCAAAGAACAACGATTAGTCACAAAACTTTATGTCGTCTTCCTCAGAGAGTATATTAAAGTGTAAGTGCCTGAATATGATCTAATTTGGTTCGAAACATGTCGCTAAATGCAACATACGGACTGTTAGTGTCAAATGAAGATAGCTGTGATAACTGTTTGTTGTCTTAAATTGTTCCATTAAGCTTTATAATAATCTTTTTTCCAATCGTCTAATTCATTAACTAAGGCATCTGCATTTTTCTAAAATTCAATAAATTACTTCATACGTCCGCCATGCCAGCATAAGGCTATGAAATTTCAATGCTATTCCCACACACTTCTACTACTGTTCGAGCGGGATACTATGGACACTGTATGGAGTTTAAATTGGTCAGTGTCTCCATAATTCGGATAGGGTATGGGATGTGGAATTGAAATAGCCAAGGGCTACGTCATTTTAAATGTCTACCTACTCGTCACTTACAAGAGTAACTATCTGCCAACATAATTCACTACATACGATATTAAGTTTCCAACTTGTACTTTGGAGGTAATCAGTTCGAATGAAAAAAAAACCCACTATCCTGAACTTTTCCGTGGTTTTCCTCAGTCTTCCCACGAAAATACCAGGATAATAATCTCGAGTAATCTAGGCTCACTCCCACATTATTCATAGATAACTGTTCATTATCATGCGAGTATTAGATGCTCTCTAGCCAGAAATATTGAGTCATTAACTAAACCACAAACGTTATAAAACATCTGCAGTTCGAAGCACCCTATCTAACATGAGACTCATTTAATTCTAGCAGAACTTTCAGCTGAACAACCAACACTGTTAAGTAAATTAGACAGGCACACACGCAAACACATACCTGATGGATTGGTACGACTTACCGATTTCAATGGTTCATGGCAGACACATGGTCTGGGGGTGTCTGAAGGCAGTTCAGGGAATTCCTCAGGACCCAGAAGATAGTTGCAGGGTTCTGATCTACTGGTGCATGACAACTCTGATACTGACCGATGTCTTGATGACAGATCTGGCTGATCCCCGAAGGACTGTGAACTCTTCCTACCATCCTCCTCTTTGTCCTGTCTTAATGTGGAATTACTTTTCCTGCCTCTCGTCACTGCTTGCTTTACCAGCTCTGGAGATCTCAATTTACGTCTAGATTCATTTATTGCTTCACAATTACATCCTTTTGATTGATCGTCTTCCAGAGGCACACCCAAGGATGGTGATATATTTCTGATCAACAAAGATTTTCTATGTTCCATCTCTTGGTGTGCCCCATTGCAATAATCACCGTGTCCTGGAAAGACTTGCGACGGTTCTACAATGTCAATCAGTTGAAATGTGAAATCTTTTAATTCCTGACGTTGCTGTTCGTCATCCTCGTTACTTGTTCCTTCGTCATCGTAAAAATCAAATACTTTTTGAATCGATTCCATAGATGCTGCCCTTCTATGGATAATGATGGGTTTTTGCAGATGCTTAACACCATCAGTGCCATTTTTTATTATTTGCAGACCGGATTTCTTTCCTCTACATTTCCTCACCTTATCTTTACAAAGTACCCTGCGTGAACGCTGAGCCGAAGGTGTTAGTTGACGAGTTAATGTTACACTACCTTCAGTATCTTCACTTCTTGAAGATATAAAACACGGTCGTTTCGGTAACGGCAAAGACTTAGCCCTCGCACGGCTAACGTCTTCAACATCAAATTTACGACTTTGTCGTAATTTTCTACGGCGTTTCTCGACTAAAGCGACGCGTCTCTTCCCAGTACAACCAGCAGCTAAGTTACAAAGACCAGAAACACGAAGTGCGTCCACAGCTACGGATGAGGTTACGGATGGTGTAGGCGAGGTTACATTGTAACTGTTACTGTTTGAAGTTTCTAGAACACCAAGCCTTGACCTGCAGTTACTACTTCTAGAAGTTGCGACACTTTGTTCAAGTTCATTCCAGCGACGCCGAAATTTGAAACCGAACAATCCACTACTAAATTCCAGAAAACTAATGGAATTGTCGTTGTCTGCTGATGGCGTCCATTGGTATACCTTCTGAATGCTCACCATTGTTGATTTTTAAATAAAATGGTAACTTATTTTTACTAAACAAATAGGTTTATACTTTGGAAACACATCACTGGCCAATGAGCTTGATTTTTTTTCATAGTTTCCCACTTCACTTCCAATTAAAGCCAATAACTGGTACATCAAACCGTAAAGCTATTGCTAACGTTGTTGGCAAATGTATAATTTAAGAATGCAAAGGCCTTAAGAGTAATAGAAAGTCCATCGTCACAACACCAACAAATCACAGTTTCTCTTCTTGTTAATTGTATAATTTATACTATGCACCGAAATACCAATTTCCGAATAATGTCTACAATATATTCTGAAACACTCGTTATTTACCACAACACTGTTTGCCAATATACTTTGCAATGAAACAAAATTAATGCACTTTCACATAAGTTCTCGGGTGTTCTTGTAAAATCACTGAACCTGAAATATGAACAAATGACGGAGCGTGTTCAGGATAAACTTATTCGTCGGCTACAGTGACAATGAACTCCTGTTGCAGCAACAGTTGATCAAGCACTGGTTCCCATTGTTCAGAACTTCTACTTTTTCGTACCATCGGATCCGTTTCGCTGTAGGAATGTGGTACACTTGCATTTCCAGCTACAGCATTGCTATTCTGTTCAAACTTGAGGTTGCAGTCCTACTTGGCAAGATGTCTTTCCTATTTTTCTTCATTCGACCCCAACAATGAACAATGTCAGCAAATATCCTAACGCACACACTTACAAACACCCTACTCTACACATCAGACGTTCCACATCACGTACGGAGCACCGCCTATGAATCCAAATCGACGTTACATGTCTGTACAAAACACTCCAGATATATAGATTTACTGGTTTACTGTTGAACAGAGAGATCATCGACAGTTACAGGAAACACGTCTGTGTGTAAGAAGAGTTCTGAACTGGATGATATGAACAATTCCTTTAACTGGTTATTTCGTTACAACACACAGTTCTTGCTTGGGTTGGCTGGCTGTCTCTGAACTGGAAATGTTCCGCGAAACGCAACGAGACAAGAGCTTCATCGTTGGGTGAAACGAAGCACTGAGAAAATGCCTTTTTTCAAATGTTATGCTTTATACTTAATGTCTGTTTCATATATTAAAGTTTGCTAGTTACGGCTTCTAATGCTCAGCCAGCAAAGCGAAACAGTAACATCACTCCCAGATGGCAGCCAACAACTTGTTAGCCACAAAGGTTTTTGTTTTCAGCTCAGCACCGTAACTAGTCTGTGCCCTTCTAGTACAATTCAAAATAATTTCCATAGTAATCAAGAATGTAATTCATGCAACTGACTTCGTAGGTGACCGAATGCATTCAGGGCACAAAATCGCGCACATGTGTGCACGCCCACACATGTAGCGTCTCTGTTTGAAGTATACGAAAATCTGTTCCATTATTTTTAATTCAAACAACAATTTTAGATAAAGAATCAAATTTTCTATGATACCACGCCGTGTTCTTTTGTAAGTAATTACCAATGTTCAGTGATCCCCCCCCCCCCATCTACATTTTTTAAACCTAGTTGTTTAAGGTCGATTTTGCACTTGTCTTCTCATCTGCACCTAATTTCCCAAGGTATATCTTTTCTTCACATTTCGACTTAAATAGTGTATACATTTCTCGCACCTCCAGCGCGTGCTAAATGGTCCACCCACCTTTCTTCTTTGATTTCATCATCCCAATAATAATATTCTTAAAGATCAGATTCATTATGAAGCTCATCATTATGCAATGTTCTTCAGTCATCAATTACTTCCTCTTTCTTAAGCCAAGTTCTTCTCATTCATAATGTATTCTCTATCAGTCTTGTCCTGTCATGCAAATTCATGTGTTTACCATCCCCAGAAGCTCCCTATATATTTCCCCCATGGCGCAAAAGTCTCTAGTGGGTAAGGGCCTCCTCATTATCGAGGGTTCACGATCACACTCAGACACACCACATCCGGTATGACTCCCCTGGACGAGTGATCAGCCCGACATGGAGACCTCTACCTGACAACACACAACACTCAAAACAGACGCATATCCATGCCCCCGGCGGGATTAGAAGCTTCAGTCCCAGGAAGCGAGTGGCTGCAGACGCACTCCTTAGACCTCGAGAACACTGGGATCAGTCCTTCCTATATGCAGTAATGTGAGAATCAGTACTAACTTCCTAACTGCATGACCTGTTACGTTCCGAGTCAGAGAGAGAGGACTCGTAAACTGATGAAATTAGAACAACCCCCTTTTTACGTGCAATTTCGTCCACTACAAACCTCATATTAAACCGGAGGTTCCACAGTGACAGATACCAACGTAACACCCTCTTGGGCAACTAGCATACAGAATTCACTTACCTTGGTCATTGTACTTTCTTTTCATAAAAGCCTGTACAGGTCACGTACTACAAGAACTTGGAGTTAGGAGATCAGCACCGAAATTTCTTCATCTACCACTCTCGAGCCTTCTCTAATATTCCAGTTCTTTTTCCCGTCTGACGCACATGTGGGTCCGAAACCATGTGTTTCCTCGAACCTGGATTGGTTGCTTATGGCACACTTGCCCTTCTATAAAACAGGTTTTCACTTTGAGCAGTGACCACACGTACAATGTCTGGCCACAATACGGCCAGTGCAACTCCTCGCCACAAAACGGCCAGTGCATCTCCTTGCAACAGTACGGCCAGTGCAACGCCTCGCCACAATACGGCCAGTGCAACTCCTCGCCACAATACGGCCAGGGTATCTCCTTGCAAAAATACGGCCAGTACAACGCCTGGCAACAATGCGGTCAGTGAAACGCCTCGCAACAATATGGCCATAAACCTAATAACAACTCTTCGCAACAATACGGCCAAGAGGCCCGTACCTCCCAGTGTGGCACTTTAATCCCCTTCCCATATGCTACAATCTATTTCGCACGAATTCTAATAATTTTGTAATTGATTCAACCACGCGTAATTTGCCTATCTAACCATCGAGCATATCCGTGATCTGGTCTCGAGCCAAGGATCTCCGGTAACAGTACTCAAAAGACAAATCAGTCCCAGTGACAATTTACTTACCGTAAATCCCACATGGAATAATCTGAAAATGAACCCGGGCCTCCGCCGTAAGACACCGGTCACTAACCGCCTCAGCCATGCCCCAATTTAAAGTTTTCAAACAGAGTGGTAATTATACGTACCACCCATTTTAAAGTAGATACTATTTAGTTTGTTCAGTTTGTTCACATATTGTATTTGTGTCTGTACAATGCCCATCGCTTCTTTTTTTCCAAACAGTATTTACAGTTCGTCTTTTTAATCGAGGCACATTGTGTTAGGAGCCTGGAGCTGATACTTCAATATTATGTCGAAGTATGTCGTGCTTGTACCTATGGAAGTTGAAACAGCGCTCTACGGATCAATTCCTGGCAGTGGTTTTGTTACGAAGTGAGTGGTATATTCCTCTGCGTGTTCAGCTCATTGCAGGTAAGTGAAGGGGAAAGAGACAATGGGTACCTGTTGTGTGGGAGGGTCCGCCTGGTTCCCACGGAAATCGAGTGTCACATCAAGAAGGAGTAGAAAACTTCCGCTGCTATAATTGCTTCGCCTCGTATACGCTCACTTTCCTTATCAAATACATTCAACAACTGTTTAAATTTCATTCAATTGCATTTGTTCCCGTGAACAAGATTTATGATTAATTCTTCGTGCAGTTTAGAAGACTGACAGGTGTATTCCTCTTAAACTATCCCAGCCGGCCTCGGTGCACTGCACGGACCTTGAATTCCTCACTTGCTACAGGCTTCAGTGTATCGTAAGGCCGAAGATGCATTTCAGGTTACCATAAATCTAAAACGACGGTCGGGAGAGCGAAGTCGGTATGGACGATCGGGGTTCGAACCCCGGTGGGGGAGCGATATTTTCCGGACTCACACATACCGGACCCCGAGGACCACCCAGCCTCCTGTAAAATGGGTATGGGGTCTCTTTCTGCGCTGTAAAGTGGCCGGGGCGTTATGTGGACCACTCATCTCCAAATAGTCCCGAGGTTAAGAATGAGTGGAGCTATGCCTCTACTCCCCCGTATGTCTTCATGGGGCAGAGAGGGACAACTGCCTTAATGTAGTTTCTTCAGTTCTCGCAAAGTTAAACTGCTCACCGTCCGTCGTGTTTGCTCAGGAAAAGGTGTCATTCACCAGTGATCGCGCTGTCGCATCGTTCTAAAATGCAACCATCCTTTCCGTTCCTATTATTAGCCTTATAATTTTGATTTAAGACCCATTCAAAACTGCAATATAGGCTTCAGGCTCATACAGACCCGTATTCACACTACAGCCTTGAAGGCCAGTAAGTCTCTTACCTAAGAAAATAAGACTATAAACATTCAAAATAATAAAGCTCAGTGACTCAGTAAAACGGCATGAAATTCAATTACATCATTTCACTTTTATTATCTCTAATTGACTCGTTAAGTAGAAGGATAATATGCGATGTCCTTTACTTTGTTTTTTTCAAACTGTACTACATACTGTTGTGGTCCCGGTAGTTCAGTCGGTATAGCGACTAACTACAGGCTGGACGGTCCGGGATCGAATCCCGGTGGAGGACGAGATTTTCCATCCGTCCAGACCGGTCCCGGGGCCCACCCAGCCTCCTGTAAAATGGGTACCGGGTCTTTCCCAGGGTTAAAGTGCGGCCGGGACGTGCTGCTGAACACTCACCCCCTTCTAGTGTCGCGGTCATGGAAGAGTAGAGCTATACCTCTACCCACCCTCTGGGCCACACCTGGCCTGTAACGGGATCACTTTACCTTTACTTTTTACTACATACTGTTATGCTGCAGCTGTACATAAATATTACTATCAAACTGCAAATTGTTGTTGTAATATAGCAACTATTACTAATATATCCGAGCGCTGATAGGGTCTTTATAAGGTTTATTTACCATATATATATATATATATATATATATATATATATATATATATATATATATATATATATTTATATATTT
>Ga0123352_10013323_pt1 | contig 13051 bp, 12 predicted proteins | sample TergutLab28metaG_FD_89700 | JGI IMG/M metagenome (GOLD analysis project Ga0123352, IMG submission 89700) | Labiotermes labralis P1 segment gut microbial communities from Petit-Saut dam, French Guiana - Lab288 P1 | ecosystem: Host-associated > Arthropoda: Insects > Digestive system > Gut ... | reverse complement strand
TCCGTTCCTGCTTAGTCTTCTTCTCTGATTCCTAAAATTGTCACTTTTAGCGGGGCTTCATTTGTGTGCCACAAAATGTCTTGCTCTAGCCAACGTCCTGCCTCTAGCTTTTTTCAAACTTATCGCTCCTTTTATATCTTGCGTGCCCAAATTGGGGCGTTTTCCAATTAAAAATACCGTTCCCTTTGCTATAAAAAACGGTATTTTAGTATAGGTTAGCCCGACTATTGGTTTTATATTGAGTTGTACATTGGAAAGTATGGCTAACTGAGTCAGACGCTATCAATAGGCGATAGCTATATCCTAATACGCATACCCATGCCAGCAGCCAAACGCTTAATCGTTTTTATTGAAGTATTGGCTCTACCAGTTTCTATTCTACTGATGTCGCATTGGGCTACACCTGTTTTTTTAGATAGTTGGACTTGGGTTATGCCCAAAACTCTTCTGGTGATGTATAAAACTCGTAATATGTTGTACTCAGAAGTTTCTGGTGTATTTGTGTTCATTTGTGATTTCACCTCGCAATTTGATTTATTACAAACCAGTCACTATCGGCTGGTACGTCCAAACCAACTGTGCTTCATGACATGCCAATGGAACGTTTATAGTACCGTCGCCGACTAAACCACCACCTGCAAAACCAGGACGAGAATTTCTAGGAATCCACCCCATATATCCCCAGCCGCCTCTGCCCCTGGCAGAGGGTGATAGATTCAGAGTTCCTCCTCCGGTATAGTTCAAATTACCATTATTATTAATAGCATGGCCACCATTGCCACCGCGCCCAAAAATGTTGTGTCTCTAAACAAACACCCACGTCATTTACCAACCTTACTGCAAATTTATTGCATACTACTTTTTCCATACATTATCCTCCCCCTCAAAGATGTGGTTATATTGCTTATACACAGCCATGTAACACAGTATTCAATGTGTTACATGTCAATAAACCCAGTAAAGTAGGCAACAAAAAAGCGAAAGCTTTTAAGCCTTCGCTAAAATGATAAAATATGTATGCACAAATATATTGATTTTATTAAAACAATCACGCTTATGTAACACATTGAATAGTATGTTACTTGAATCTAAAACATTTCAAAGGAGAAAAAGTATGAAAACCACAGAGCCAATCCGCAACCCTCAAGATGTGTACCGCTTCCTAAACTACTTTAAAGCACAAGGTCATTACAGAAACTATCTATTAGCAACCTTAGGCGTACATACCGCCCTACGCATTTCTGACATACTAAACCTATCATGGAATGATGTTTATGACTTCAAGAAGAAAACTATTCGAAAATCCATCACATTAACAGAGAAAAAGTCGAAAAAATCTAAAATAATTGCATTAAACAAAATCATTACATCTGCTATTCAACTTTATCTGTCAGAAGCCACCCCCAGCAACCCCTTAATCATAAACCAACAAACAGGCAAAGCGATAAGTAGGATTCAAGCCTATCGCATAATCCGCGAAGCCGCTGAAGCAGTAAACATAAACGGCAATGTTTCCTGTCACTCGCTACGAAAAACCTTCGGCTATCACGCGTGGCAAAATGGAGTTTCTCCCGCAGTTATAATGAACATATACAACCACAGTTCAATGGCAATAACTAAACGTTATCTCGGTGTTGCCCAAGACGACTTAAATGCTGTCTACATCGAAATGAGATTTCAACACCACACACGCAACCAGTGACAAAACCATATGTTATTGTTGGTAGAATCATATAACATTAAAAACTGACTGTCAATAGTTTTACGCAATTTTTTTTGATAAAAAACATCCAATAAATTTAACTAATTGCAAAATGCAACTAATTGGATTTATTGGATGTTGATTTTTAATGCTTATTGCCATTCATATGGGTCTTGAAAGTTATTTATGATTATATGTGATTCTTTTGGGTAGTTGTAATTTGTCCAATTTTCGTAAGCTTCAATAAGTAATTCAGCCTCTTTGTCTGATAGGTTTTGCATGAAGTCGTGGCATTTTTTGATGATATCAATCGGTTTGTTTGATGTGTTTTTTACAGTTTCCTCTAACTTACGCGTAGACGGGAATAGTATTTTATTTTCCAACAAGATTAACCTGTACAGGTTAAAAATCATTCCATTTGCTATATAGCTCCTGTGGTATCCTTCTGGTTTGCAACATAGCCAATAATACAAATAGTATTGCTTAAACGTGCAGTAGTGACGAAGCAGTTTTGCTTCCAGTTCCACTTCTGGAAATACAGAAATACACCGCACTATTTCTGGCAAGTCTGGCTCGTCGCAAAAAAGTGTTTGCGCAGATGAAAATAGATTGCGCATGGGCTCGCCTCCATTTTTTAGGAAATCTTGCAAATGTTCACGGGTAAAGAAATGTATGTCGAAATATCCATGTTCATATGTGCATTTGCCATGAATGACTTCCATCGTGCCTGTGGTGGCTTTTTTATGGTCATAATATTCCCGTGGGATTATTGCCACACCGTCAATATCAGAATCTGGGCGTTCGGTGTTTGTTGCCACCGAGCCTACTAGAAATAGCGCGGATATCTTAGGGTTTTGGCGGTAGTAATCCGTCATATTTTTTATTGATTCTGCATGGTGTGGTCGCATCATGTCAACAACATCCTATCCGAAGCCATTTCTTCACCACTTGCACTTTCAAACATTTTCAGCAAGTCAGACACAGTCAAATTCGATTTTTCTTCGCCTTTTACATCCAAGATGGCATTGCCTTCATGCATCATCATCATACGGTTGCCGCTTTTTAGCGCGTCGCGCATGTTGTGCGTGACCATTAGCGTGGTCAGTTCATTTTCCTTGACGACTTTGTTGGTGATTTCCAACACAATTTTGGCGGTTTTAGGGTCTAGCGCGGCAGTGTGTTCGTCCAACAGCAGAATATGCGGTTTGCGAATGGTTGCCATCAGCAATGTCAATGCCTGACGCTGACCGCCTGACAGTGTACCAGCTTTGGTGTCCAGCCGCGATTCCAGCCCAAGCCCCAATGTTTGCAACTGCGAGTAAAAGAACTCACGCTCTTTGCGGTTTGTCCCCCATTTTAGTGTGCGTCGTTTGCCACAGCGGTAAGCTATCGCCAAATTTTCTTCAATCGTCATGGCTGGGGAAGTCCCCATGCGCGGGTCTTGAAATACGCGGCCAATATATTTTGCGCGGGAATGCTCGGGAATTTTGGTGACATCGGTGTCGTCAATTTTTATCATGCCGCTGTCCACAGGAAAAACACCTGCAATGGCATTCAAAATAGTAGACTTCCCTGCCCCATTGCCGCCAATGACCGTTACAAAATCATTTTCATCTAGCCGAAAATTTACCCCGTTTAACGCCACTTTTTCTACCGCTGTACCCTTTTCAAATGTTTTACAAATATTTTCGCACAGAAGCATATTATTCACGCCCCAATACTAATTTTTTTAAATTAATGTTGAATTTTTCCCTAAACAATGGCAATGACAGCACCAACGCCAGCATGATGGCAGATATGAGCCTAAAATCATTGGGATGAATACCCATGGACAACACCACCGCAATAATCATGCGGTACAATACCGAACCCAGCACCACTGCATTGAACACACGGTGGCTATTCTTATCACTAAAAATCACTTCGCCAATGATAACAGACGCAAGCCCAATAACAATCGTACCAATGCCCATGCCAATGTCCGCAAAACCTTGCAATTGGAATACCAACGCGCCAGACAGTGCCACACACGCGTTGCCAATCACCAGCCCAAGGATTTTCATACGATTCGTGTTTACACCCTGCGCTTTTGCCATAGATTCATTGTCACCGGTGGCACGAAGTACATATCCGATTTCGGTATTAAAAAATAATTTAAGCAGTACAATAACAATCACAACAAAAATGAAGCCTACATATATTGCCGCAATACGTTCGGATGCAGGAAACCATATGGCAAGTTGTGCCATCACTGTCTCGTTTCTGTTTATCAAAAAATATAAACCCAAAAGTGCCAAATGCGCCGCCGCAAAAAGTGCATTTAAAATAGCCCAGCCCTTAGAACCAAACCGTTCAGCAACGCGACACGACCATTTACTTTTTTTGCGGATATGATTCATCCATACTCTAAACACATTTAAAGAAAACACAACAAAAACACAAAACAGTGCCAGTTGTGCTGAATGTTCGTCTGTACCAAGAAAATCTGCCATGCGCGACATCAGTGTGTCTGTGCCACGGGCAATGGGAATATTTGCACGGTTATTCATTACCCGCAAATTAATAGAATACAATGCCGTCATGGACAAAATACCTGACAAAAGCGGAGGAATACGCAATACTGTATGGAAGAAACCTGTCATTAGCCCCGCAAGCATTCCCACGACTATTGCAAAAATAGTACTGGTTAGCGGGTCCCACCCACTGGTAATAAGCCGTGCCGCAAAAGCCGCGCCCAGCGTAAAACTCCCCTCTGCGGTAAGGTCGGCATAGTTGAGTATGCGGTATGTAATTAACACACCAATGGCCATTACACCCCATACAAGCCCCATGCCAAGTGCCGTCAGTAAAATATTTATTCCCATGTATATGTCTCCTATTCAACAATACGCGCAATATTCAAAATTTCGGCAGGTATGGTTATCCCCAAAATTTCAGCCGTCGTTGCATTTACCGCAATACTGTATTCCGCTTGGGACTGAATGGGCATGTCTTGCGGTACCGCTTCGCCACGCAGAATTTGCGCCGCCATTGCGGCGGTTTGTTTTCCTAATAAGTAGTAGTTTATCCCTTCGGTTGCAAGCGCACCGTTTTCTACCATACCTTCTTCGCCCGCAATGACGGGAATACCAGCATCTTCGGCAGCACGTACTACTGTCACCATGCCTGCGGCAATCAGGTTGCAAGTGGGTACATAAATGACATCCACCCGCGCCGCCAGTGATTCTGCCGCTTGCAACACATCGGTGGCTACGGCCACTGTCATGCGTTCAAAGTTTAGCCCCATCGCGGCGGCAGTTTCTCCCGCAATGTCGGCCTGAATAGACGAATTGACTTCCCCCGCATTATAAAGTACGCCCACGGTTTGGACATTGGGCAATAATGTGCGCATTAGTTCAAATTGACGCGCAACGGGCGTCATATCTGTTGTACCTGTCACATTGGTGTTTGGGCGTTCGTGACTTTCTACCAGCCCTGCACGATATGGGCTGGTCACAGCCGTTATCACAATCGGAATCGTATCCGTTGCATTGGCCAATGATTGAGATGTGGGCGTGGCAATGCCCAAGATTAAATCGGGGGCGCGTTCTACTATGCTGGTTGCCATCAACGTCGCATTAGACATATCGCCCTGGGCATTGTAATACACAAATTCGAGGTTATCACCTTGCACGAAACCAAGCTCTGCCAGCCCATCCACAAAGCCTTGCCGCGCATCATTCAGCGCGTTATGTTCAACAATTTGCAAACTGGCAATCAGATATGTGCCTTCTTCACGCTGGGCGGTGGCACAAGCCGCCAGCATCAGCATGAGTGCCGCAATAGAAACAGTCATTAATTTTTTTAACATTTTAATTTCCTCCCAAGAATAATAGCATATTAACTCATTATACGCGAAGACTAAGTCCACTGTCAAAATCTTAGATATTGTGCTATAATTTAATCTATATTAGTAACGACATATATAGGCTGATGCGCAGTGCGAAGCATTTATTAAGAAAGGAAACAAACTATGTATAAAGCCTTACTATTTACAGTTTTTATAATGATATCAGCCACCGCATGTATGCCAGAAGAAACTGCGCCAGATTTATTTGCGTGCCGCCCTGTAAGGGACGCAGCGCCAATGCTCGACTTCGCCACATACGGACTGACTACTGAAAACAATACAGAAACACCAATACAAGCACCAACCGATGGCACATGGCCAACGCGTCCAATTACAATCATTGTGCCATTTTTGGCGGGCGGTGATACCGACATTTACGCCAGAATGCTGGCCCCATATCTGACCGAGATATTGGGTCAGCCTGTCCATGTCATTAACATAGACGGCATGGGCGGCGCAGTAGGCACAGCCCATGTACATGAAGCTGAGCCGGATGGCTATACCGTACTTTTTTACCATTCAGGCAGTTTGTTTTCAAATGCACTTGCAGGAAGCACCCCTTTAAATTACAGCGATTTTGTAATGTCTTGCGTTGTAGTACGTTGCGACGCAAATGTGATGTTAATCAACGCAGGCCTGGGTGTGAACGATGCTGAAGCATTTATCGCGCTTGCAAAAAACCACCCCAACGAGTTAAGTGTCGCTGTTACCAATACTGGGTTTTCGGGTCTGTTAATGCAAATGGCGGAACGTGCGGGCGATTTTGAATTGCACCATGTAGATGTTGGCGGCGCGGCGTTAATGATTCAGGCGGTACTCAACAGCCACGCCAATGCAACCAACGTAAACGTCGCATTGTATGCACCACATGCCAACAACGATGCACTAATCCCCATATGGATTTCATCCAGCCAGCGTAATCCAAGCCTTCCTCATGTACCAACCCTGGCAGAAGTGGGCATCGAAAACGGCTATATTGGGCGTTCGTACTTTTTTGCGTTTCCTGAAAATACAGACGAATATATCGCGCAAAAACTGTCCGATGCCGTGGGGCAAATCACTGGAAACCAGGAATTTATCCAACAGCTATTGAATGTGATTAGTTTGCCGCCGCAGTTTGTGCCATTCGATGAAGTCACAACGTATATGCATGAACGTTGGATGGAATTGTCTGATTTTAATATGGGGGATTCGTAATGAAAAACATGAAAGTAGCCACGAAACTCTCGTTAAGCTTCATGATTGTTATTATTTTAACGATTATCGTTGGCATTGTTGGTGTGGTTGGCATGTTGCAAATAGGCTCGGGCAGTACAGAAATGTATGCGAGTCAGGCACAACCCTTATCTGATTTAAGCATGGCACGTGACTATTTCCAACGTTTGCGCGTCCGGCTTCGTGATACGGTGCTTGCAAGCGGCGATTTGCCTGGGTTAGACCAAATTGAAGACGAACTGCATATCAATATCCAAGGTTTTACGCACTATATAGAATTGTACAGGCTAACCGTTGACGACCAAGAAATGATTGACCTGCTTGATGAAATAATGATTGCATTTAACGAATACCAATGGGGCATGGCAGATATTTTAGCCAGTGCCCGAAGAGGTGTGCCGCATATTCAATTGCTTATTACAATGGAATCCTTAGCCGAGCCCACTGACTTTATTGTTGAAGGGTTGACATTTTTGGCAGTGGTGCGTGTGGCACAAGCCGTTGATTTAAACAATATCAATCAGTTTTGGTTTAATTTATTGTTTTCAATCATTGTTGCATCCATTGTTATTGCCTTGGTTACTGCATTATTTTTTTCCGAATATTTGTCCAGTCTCATTAGCCGCCCGCTTAACACAATCGTCAAATTTATACACAAATTATCTGACGGAGAAGTGGACATTGACGATATTTCAGAAAACGCGATTGCGGTAGACTCAACAGATGAAGTAGGCATCCTGGCGCGCACGCTAGAGCAGTCATATATTCTGCTGCACGAACATGAACGCTCACGTTTTGAGGCAGAAAACGCATCAAAGGCAAAAAGTGACTTTTTATCAAAAATGAGTCATGAAATTCGTACACCCATGAACGCAATCTTGGGTATGGCAGAATTTATTCTAAGGGAAGATATTTCTGCCGCTGCCCGCGAGCAAGCCTTAACTATCAAACATTCCGGCGACCATTTAATGTCTATCTTGAATGATATATTAGACTTTTCAAAAATAGAAAGCGGCAAAATGGAAACGGTGGATACGCCGTATTATTTCCATTCTACAGTCAACGACGTGATTAATATTGTTAAAATGCGTATGACAGATACGGGGTTACAGTTTGCCGCTTATGTAGACTCCTCTATTCCCGGAAAGCTCATTGGCGATGAAGTGCGACTGCGCCAAATTTTATTAAATATTTTAACCAATGCAGTAAAATATACAAAAGACGGATATTTTACATTGGATATCACAGGCGAAAAAGGCGCAGATAATACCATTTTACTCATCATCAAAGTAAAAGATACAGGCATTGGCATAAAGTCCGAAAATATTGAAGGCCTTTTCGACGAATTTGCTCAATGTGACTCAAAAGTAAACCACAAAGTCGAGGGCACCGGCCTTGGGCTTGCCATTACAAACAGCCTCGTTCAATTAATGGGCGGTAGTATCGCGGTGTATAGTGAATATGGCAAAGGAAGCGAATTTACAATTCGTCTACCACAAAAGCAAACGGATGGTGAAAGCAAACTAAACATACCTGACTTTGAAAATGAACACGTTTTATTATACGACAAGACGCCTATTTACACAGAATATACAGCGCGCGCGCTGAAAGATTTGGGTATAAACCACTGCATCATATCCAATGATGAAGCATTAAAAATGCAGTTATCGCAAAACAAATATGGCTATGTATTTGTTGAAGAAAACATGGTGCAAGTTGTAAAGAACATCGTGAAAGCAAGCGAGTCGCAAGCCAAAATAATCATGATGTCTGACACATACACAGACAAAAGTGAACCCGACGTTTCAAGGCTTTTTATGCCTGCATACTTTTTATCCATTGTAAACGTATTAACAGGGCAGGAAATGGTTTACACGTCTGACGCGCAACAAACAGTAGATTTCACCGCACCCACCGCAAAAATCTTGGTGGTAGATGATATTGACATAAACCTCATGGTGTGCGAGGGTATGCTCGAGCCATATGATGCGCAAGTGACCTTATGCGAAAGCGGACACAAAGCCATAGCCGCGATGCAACGCGAAGATTTTGACCTCATCCTAATGGATCATATGATGCCAGAAATGGATGGTGTAGAAGCCGTAAATATCATCAGAAACATGCCTGGCAAATTTGCATATATACCAATCGTCGCACTCACCGCCAACACGATAGTAGGTATGAAAGAAATGTTTTTACAAAATGGTTTCAGTGATTTTTTAGCTAAGCCCATTGAAGTAGCAAAGCTAAACAGTATACTGGCTAAATGGATCCCCAAGGAGAAGCAGGTCAGCTAAAAAATGAAGTGCAGCCCAACCATTAAGCTGATGGCCAGGTTTGCACTAATATGTAAAACCAAACTAGCCGCTATACTTTTAAGCCTGACTGCAATTTCATTAAACAGAAGCCCAGCAAAAATCAGCCCCACGGTACAAAACACAAGTACCGCAGGTGAAACAGCACCAAACAAAATAGGAATATGATAAAACGAAAACAGCAAAGAGGAATAGGCGTGTGCATACCGCTTATTCCCTTTTTTGTATATCCACATGAAAGTGAAGCCCCTAAAAAAGAATTGCTCCAACGCGGCGTTGATGATGACGATATAGAAAAACACAAAAACAATATTGCCAGGGGTGATATGATTTGCCGCTAAGGCATCAATGACTACAGCCCTATCCATAAACGGAAGCAACAACGCAAACCCTGCCACCACAACTAAAAACGTACTTGCACCCAATGCAAAAGCAATTTTCATGTTTCGCCCATTCCCTTTCACAGAAAACAGCGAAAGCATATCTTTGAGTGTACCATCCTTTGAAACCTTCAGATAAACAGCAGGTGCTAAAATAAATATAAACACTTTGAATAGTGATGTGTATAAATAATTGCTAAACGGCGAGTTAAGCAGCAAAGCGTGCAATCCGCAAGCCACTAGGGAAAAAATGATGATGAGTTGTATTTGTTTATCTTTCATACTGCACCTCGTACATATTTTGCTGAATTATAGCATAATTTTAGATGTAACAATCATATCTAAAGACATTGGTATTGTAAACCATGAAAAAAGGATTATAATAATCCCAGGTGACGCTATGAATATTGTCTTTTGGAATACTGATATATCAAATAAAAATAGTCCAAAGGCAAACAGCATAAATGATTGCCTTGTAGATATTATTGTTGAAAATAATGTAGATTTGTTGATTCTCGCGGAATACGGCGGCGATGTTCAAGCACTTTGCAATATAGTAAATTTGACTTCACGTATGCAATATATCCCTATTCCCAATTTAGGTGGCTGTGAACGGATTAAGGGTATACTAAATAATGTATATCAGACTGAAGCCCCGCATGAGCAGAGTCACTATCAAATTTTAAAAGTCAAAACAGTATTTTCAGAGTTAATCGTCGCTATGATTCACAATCACAGTAAAATTCGTGCGTCTTCAGACAAACAGAAAACTGCTTTGCAAAAATTTCATAGAGCGATAAGAGACTACGAAGATATTTTTAACTGTCAGAATACAATTGCTATTGGTGATTTTAATGTAAATCCTTTTGAAATCGCATGTGTAAGCGCAAGCGCAATGCACGCTATTCCATTTTTTGAGGAAGTTCAGGGAAAGCCAACTAGAATAGTTGATGGTGATATCTATCGAAAATTTTATAACCCGACATGGAAATTTTTTGGAAACCGAAGCATTCCATATACAACGTATCATTATAATAAAAGTGATACAGTAGAATATTACTGGAATGCATTTGACCAAATAATGATACGCCCATCGCTTATGAATGCTTTTGATGAAAATTTGATAAAGATTATTTCAGAAACAAAAAATCATTCATTGATTAAAAAGGGAAAACCCAATAGGGATGATTATAGTGACCATTTGCCATTGTTTTGCACTTTAAAGGAGGCGTTTTTATAATGGGCAGTATGTGGAATTTAGACTTAGAAAATGTGGATACGACAACACCAACACCTGATGAAATTGTAAATGAGCAATGTGATTTTTTAAGAGAAGCAACACAAGGTAGAATCGTTGCTAAAGTAGCAAATTATAACGGACCAATTGCTTCATATACTGCGCCCCCGCTGGTGCATAATTTTGCGAAGGCTCTGGCACCACTATATATGTCACAAGAACAAAAGTTTGACATACAAGATAAATTAGGCGAGATTGGAGACGATCCAAGCAATTATTTCACTTTTGAATTTTTTATAACATCAATGAAAACCCCTAATTATAAATTCCGCATCATGTTTTTAAGATACGGTATAGGTCACTATCCTGTTGAATTAGTACTTGATGAAGATATTGCCATAAATATTGGAATGGAAGAGCCGAGTTTTTCGTGCGATTCAATGGACGAATTCAAAGACTATTTAGCTAAGATTCTTAATTCCCCAAAGGTACAAACAGTAATAAAGACACTCTATGCCGCGACACTAAAAGAAGAAAAAAAATCTTTTAAATATTTAATATAGTATAAACTACAAGATGATGGATGCAAATGGTAAGGCATTCAATCCAGAATGTTTTATCGCATTGTATTTTAAATAATCTAGGTCGTATCGGGCTATTGCAAAACTGTGAAAACGGTTAGTAATAGCCTTTATTATTGAGGTCTTACATAAACGGAACTTGAGAGTTAAAAGTTTGCAAAAAAAAGTAGCCCTAGCACGAAAAAAGTAATACCCTTGTTTTGTTGAAGAACAGGGGGAATGCCAATCGTGAGGGCTATAAAAATAGTATAGCCAAAAACAAGCGAAATGGCTATAGAAAAAATGATGGAATGGGTAAATGAAACATTAGTAAGTGCTCGAAAATGCTTTAGTCGTGAAGCATCGTTCAGATGGTTTGTGGTGATAGTGATAGGCTTTATGGTATGGCAAGAACGAATAGGAGTAACAAGCTTCATAAGGGAATTGTGGATTGAGCCACGCCACTATGAGTCAATGCTGCATTTTTTTCGTTCCAAAGCATGGCATTTAACGGTATTGAGGGAATGGTGGTCTCAAATTGTACTTTCATCGGGTGTAATATATTATGAATTTAATATGCCTATACTAATCGGGGGTGGTACAAAAAAAGCTAAGTTCGGAAGAAAGATGCCCTGTGTAAAACGCCTGGTGCAGGAATCAGGAAATGCGTCAAAACACTATATTTTTGGTCATATGTTTGGTGCTATAGGATTCTTAGCAGGAGATGTAGAAAAACTGTTTTGTCTGCCATTATCCGTCAGAATTCATGATGGTGATAAACAAATCAAACAATGGTCTAAAGAAAGTGTTACGAACGAAAGCCATGTAGTTAGGCTTATCCGTGAGGCAAGCCAAGCAGCAAAAATGTTAAAGAAAAAATCAATTCTATTGTTGGATAGGTACTATTTAAGTGTTCCGGCACTTTTAGCTTGGATTGAAGAGGAAAAACAGGCGGGGCTTCCACTGCTTAGTATAGTGGTAAGGGTAAAGTTAAATGCAACAGCCTATACCAAAGCTGTACCAAATCCAAGGGGCAGACCTAGGAAGAAGGGAACCAGCGTGAAGCTGGTTCAATTGACAGAGCTTTTTGCAAACAAATTTATCAAAACAAGCATCTTAATGTATGGCAAAGAAACTGAAATTTCTTATTACAGCATTGATTTACTGTGGGGTAAGAAACTGTATCAAGAGCTTCGATTTGTTATTGTTTGTGGACTTGGAAAAGATCCACTCATTTTAGCCAGTACAGACTTGAGCCTTTCACCAGTTTCTATCATAAGGCTATATAGTTACCGATTCAAAATCGAATGTAGCTTTCGCGAGTTAAAACACACTATCGCTGGATTTGCTTATCGTTTTTGGAGTATTGCTACACCGAAGTTAAATAGATTTGCAAAATCTAAAGTTGACCCGCTTGAATCAGTGAAGGATGAAAATTCTAAAAAGCTTATTTCTTCCGCTTTTGATGCAACTCACGGCTTTATCATGCTTGGATGCATAGCCCATGGCTTACTTCAAATCTGTTCTTTACGTTTTGCTGACACTATCAACTCCGCACCTTTGCGTTGGCTTCGTACTGTAACTAATTCGGTGCCTTCTGAATCTTCTACTGCTGATTTTTTCCGGAAATCCCTTTTTCGACGTTTTCCTTCCACTTTGACCATACTGCTTATTATTCAACGTTTCCAAAATTCTTCCCCTGGTTCGCTTGGTTTTGATGCTTCCAGACGCTCTTAAACTTTTAACTCTCAAG
>Ga0123352_10013322_pt1 | contig 13051 bp, 12 predicted proteins | sample TergutLab28metaG_FD_89700 | JGI IMG/M metagenome (GOLD analysis project Ga0123352, IMG submission 89700) | Labiotermes labralis P1 segment gut microbial communities from Petit-Saut dam, French Guiana - Lab288 P1 | ecosystem: Host-associated > Arthropoda: Insects > Digestive system > Gut ... | reverse complement strand
TGTAACAAACACTGGCAATATGGCAGGATACGAGGTTATACAGGTTTATGTGAGAGACTTAGCGGCTACCGTTACGCGCCGCATTAAGGAATTAAAGGGTATTAGCAAGGTATTTTTACAGCCCGGCGAAACTAAAACCATTGCTGTAAACTTGGACTTTGAATCTTTTGCTTTATGGAATAGGCAAATGGAATTTGTAATCGAACCCGGTTATTTTGAGATTATGGCAGGGAGGGATTCGGATAATTACACGGTATTAAAATTTGAGGTGGTTAATGGATAAATGGCAAATAGATGCTGCAAAAGAGATGACAGATTTTTTGAAGGAGATATTTAAGATAGAAAAAGTTGAAATTTATGGCTCTTCACTTGACTGGGAATTGCTTGATGTTTTTAGTGATGTGGATATGAATGTATTTTTACAGAAGGATGTTAAATTTACCCCACAGGAATTTATTAACGCAGCTTCTGAAAAATTCGGTATACTTGGCTACCAAATGCATAGACACGAAGACCGTGATTTATTTAGAATGTGTTTTGAAAATGGCTGGCGTTTTGATATTTCCTTCTTCTACCAAAAGGTGAACGAGAACCTGGCAGAAGAAAGCTTTGAGTGCAAAATTGATAGCCTGGTTAATGACTTCTGGTTTTGTGCCTCTATGGTGCTTACAAAGCTTGGCCGTGGGGATTATTTAATTGCGTCTCATCTTGCACTGGGGCTTTGCCAGCAAATTATTGTTTTGCAAATGCTTGTACGAGACTACGAGAAGGGCACGCATATTCACAGATTTGGAGATAGGGAGAATGTGCCTATTTTTGATAGGTTATTCTCGGCAACTTGCGAAGGAGATACAAAAAGCAAGACAATGGACATGCTTTTTATGGCTGCAAAACAAATGGATAAGTCGGCAATGGCATTAAGTAAGGGTTATATCTGCAGAACCGATAAGTTGAAGGCGATACACGCTATAGAGGAATAGAAGTGGATAAGCTTCGCCCCAAATGAAAGGAATGAAACCGAAAATGTTTACAGAAGCCCAGGTAAGCAGAGTCATTAAGGAATGGGGGCAGGATGTATACGCAAATATTTTGCGAGTAGCCGGTATATGTTCAAAAAATTGGAAGCTATTTGACTTAGTTTTTTTCGAAAGCTACTCTATGAATACTATATTTTTCTGCAAATCTGAAATATATGGTGATTGTGTTTTAAAAATTGCCAATGGCTTTCAAGATAGAGAATTTACATGGGAATACAATATATTGAGGGAATATAACGGCGTAGGTTATGCTAAAGTTTATGAGAGTAACATAACAGAAGTAGGAACAAAAGCAATGCTGATAGAACGCATTGCTCCCGGAACCCAATTGCATGATGAAAAATCCCTTGATAAGCGGCTGTCTGTTTTTTCTGAATTATTTAATGGACTGCATATCAAGCCCAAAAATCCATCAATATACAAAAAATATGCGGATGGCATAAAGGATTGTATCGGTTATGTAGATAAGCGAGAAGACTGCAAGGATCTGCTTTTTCATATATTAAAGGCAAAAGAAATATATACATCCATAGCTGCCGTTTATAATCAGGAATTGTTGTTACATGGAGACTTGCAAAACCACAATATTATTTTGCGTAATAGCGGTAAGTATGCCATTATCGACCCACAAGGGCGCATAGGTGCGCATGTATTTGATGTTCCGCGATATATTTTACAAGAGCATTATAATTCTACTCCTGAAGAACGTTTTGACAAAATAGACTATATCATTACGTATTTAGAAAAAAGTTTAAACATACCCAATGATATAATAAAAAAGTGTCACTACATTGAAACAGCTACATTTGAATGCTGGTGCGCTTCTGTTGGCAACTATAATATTGATAGGGTTATTTTTGCGGAAAAAATGATGGGAGGTAGGAGTGCCGGATACTGATCATGGGAAAAAAATAATCAGCGAAACCTTTAAGTGGCTTGAAATCAAAAAGATTGATTTGCTGGGGAAGGGTAAATCCGGAACAATTTACTTAGTAAACGATGAAATAGTATTTAAGATTCCCCTGCAAAGAGTCGGAGATATTGCAAGATGGCAAAAAAATGAAGTTGTTGTTTTAAGATTTTTGGAAGGGAAGCTGGATATAGAAATACCAAAAATCCTGTGCGCTGGCACTTCAGAATGCGGATTGTATATAATAGGCGAAACATTGCTTTCCGGCGTGTCTTTTTCATATGAATTGTATGATACTTATGACGAAGAAACTAAAAACGATATTCAACGACAGCTTGGTAAAATCCTGCGCAAATTACACGAAGCAGGTGGGAGTGATGCATCCTGGCAAGTTGATACCCACCAAGAAACCCTCGATGACCTTATGGGTGAATTTAATGAAAGACTTTATAATAAAGCATTTAATGTTTTCTCAGGTAAGGAAATCGAAAAAATAGAAGATATTGGGCGGCGCTATAAAGAAATATCTGTACAATATCCTGTAAAGCCTGTGCTTTGCCATCATGATTTGCATTTTTATAATTTAATGTTTGACACAAAAAGCAAACGAATATCTGGGTTGCTAGATTTTGGTTGTGCCGGATATGCAGAACCTGCAAGAGATTTGCATTATTATTTTTACCCCAAGTATATGCTTGAAGGGTATGGTGATAGTGGTGATAAATATTTTTTAGACAGACAAAAATTTCATGCATTGTCGCATTTATTAGATAACCTTAATACAGAAATAACGGAAAACAAAAAGCCCTATGACTCATTAAATTTTATCAAGAAGTATATTTTAATGAGCGAAGTGTAATTGTTGACAGATTTTTATTTACTGTGTTATAGTGGCCTTGTGATAGTATGGATTAAAGGAGTCGGTGCCATTCGGCACATTTGATATTGCACAATCGGTAATATAAATGTGTGCGGAAAAGATAGATAAAACATAATTAAATACGGAAAATTTCCACTACTAGTGTGGTCTTATTTCTGTGTAAATTACGTTTTATTTCATCATTCCGCATTTATTAATTAAGTACTTTAAGCTGCGGAATGATATCCGTGGCTTTTTTATTTTATCCATACAATCACAACACAATTACAGCTGCAAAAATTGGAGGACTCATATGCTTTTAAACTTATTACAAAAGAGGTACAGTTGCAGGAATTTTTCAAAGAGAAAAATCTCGGAAAAAGTAATCAGCTATATGCTGGAATGTGGCCGACTGTCAGCATCCGGCGGTAATGCCCAGCCTTGGAAATTTGGTGTTATAACTGATGTTGATATCATCGAAAATATATCCAAAGCTGCAAGCGTTAACTACAGTCAAAGCTGGATTGCTAATGCCCCTCTCATTATTGTTTTGTGTACGCAGTTATATGCGGATACAAAAGATGAATACTGCTTAAACCGCTTTCCGAGCGTTAAAGACAGCATTAGGGAATTAGATAATAAGTTGTACTCTATTATAAATATGGAAGAGCATCAAACTAAAATTCCCGGAGAGCATATGGTTTTGGCCGCATTAGAACACGGAATATATTCCACATGGATTTCTCATGTGGATTGCGAAAAGGTTGGCGAGGTAATAGGTATAAAGGACTATCTTGTGACAAATGTAATTGCATTTGGATATCCTAATCAACAAGAAAAGCCAACTCCGAAAAAGAAATTGAACGATATTGTATTTGTTAATTATTCTATCAAAACTGAAGGAGATTATTATGTTTAAACAATTAGCTGCTATGATGCAAAGACCCGCCCTTTATGAAAAAGGAACAGCAATGCAAACAGAAATATGGACTGATGAGCATATTTCGAAAGGTATGTTAGAAGCACATTTGGATCCAGAACTGGACGCTGCCACACGATCACATGACCATGTTAAGGAGATTATTAAATGGATTGGAGCGGTTGCCCCTGCGGATAAATACCCAGCATTGTTGGATTTAGGCTGTGGCCCTGGTATTTATGCAGAGCTGTTTAATAAAGCAGGTTATGCCGTAACTGGCATGGATTTTTCAAAGCGTTCTATAGCCCATGCCCAAAATTCGGCAAAGGAAAAGGGGCTATCTATAAAATATCATTTTCAGGACTACCTGACGCTAGATTTTGTAGCACAATTTGATGTTATCACATTGATTTATTACGACTTTGGAGTGCTTTCCGCGGAGGAGCGGGCGATATTACTAATAAAAATTTACACAGCACTAAAACCTGGTGGGTTGTTAATTTTTGATGTGTACACTCCGCAGCACCTTGCGGAACGTGCAGAGAGTAGCAGTTGGGAGTATGAGGGGAAGGAGAGCTTTTTTAGCTCGCACCCACACGTATGTCTTAGTTCATTTTTGCTGTACGAAGAAAAGCATACGTTTTGTGAACGTTATATTATAATAACGGAACAGGAAATGAAGTCTATTAATATTTGGGAGCATACATTTACAAAGGATGAATTGGTGCAGGACTTAAGTGTTGCTGGATTTTCTGTAAGTGGTATATATGGCAACACAACAGGGGCTGAATATTGTAAAGACGGAAAAGAAATGTGTATGATTGCGAAAAAAGAAGCATAGAGATTTGTTGTAAATTTCAAGTGGTGGCTCTGCGCCACCACTTGAAATTAAATTCATGGATAATTATACTGCTTTTATTTTTCTAGTCTTGCAGCAATGGGTCACTTTATGTAAGGCTTTGCATTTTAGCATCTGCTATACTTTTTTCAGAGAGGAGGGCTGCGATGACTTGGTATGAGCGAATGAACAGTGCCATTGATTATATCGAAAAAAATTTATGTAATGAAATTGATTTTGATATAATTGCCAAAATAGTATGTCAATCACCTGTTAGTTTTCAGCGTACATTTTCAATCGTAACGGACATGTCTGTGTTTGAATATATACGAAAAAGAAAAATGACCCTTGCTGCTTTCGATTTGCAAAGCAACAGCACAAAGGTGATCAATGTATCTTTTAAGTATGGTTATGAATCTCCTGAATCATTTACACGTGCGTTTAAGGATGTGCACGGTGTATCTCCATCAAAGGCAAAGAGATACGGTTTACCGCTTAAAGCATTTCCTCGTATAACTTTTCTACTATCAATTAAAGGAGATGCTGTTATGGAGTACAGAATTGAAAACAAAGAAGCTTTCTCGATTTATGGTATTGAAGGTATTTTTACCATGGAGGAAGACAAAAACTTAAAAGACATTCCAATGTTTTGGCAGGAATGTGTGAAAGACGGACGATTTGACAAACTCTTAAAATCAACTAAGGATCCATCAAAGGGTGTGCATGCAATATGTAGTTATAGGGAAACAGGCGGAAACACATTTCCTTATATGATTTTTGCCTACTGTACTAATGACTGTAACACAGAAGGTTTTACTAAAGTCGAAGTTCCCGCCGCCACATGGGCAATTTTTAAAACAGAAGAACACACCAGAGAGCAGACAAGTGAAGTAATACAAAGCCTCGTTAAGCGCGTATACACAGACTGGCTGCCAACGGCTGCGTACAAAAAAATTGATGGCTATGAACTTGAGCTGTACTTTGATTCAGATAATGAAAAGTATTATGAAGAGACATGGATAATGGTTAAACCAAAATAATTTGCTAAGGCCTCGCTATATTGACATACCCAAGACATAATCGTAGAATTGGGGCGAGGTGGTGTAAAGTGAAACAATTAAATAAGGAACATGTTAAAAGGCCGGAAAAAATCCTTCAATTTGGTGAAGGCAATTTTTTACGAGCCTTTTTTGATGTGTTTATAGACGAGTTAAATGAGCAAGGTTTATTTAACGGTAGTATCGTAATCGTTCCGCCCATACCCCAAACTGCAGATTCTGCAGATGTTATCAATGCCCAAAAAGGTTGCTACACGGTTGCTTTGCGAGGGCTTGTAAACAACGCCAATGCTACATATACGCGTGTTGTTACCAGCATTAGCCGTGCTATAAACATGTATCGGGATTTTGACTTGTACATGGACAGCATTAAAAATCCGCAATTGCGTTTTATCGTGTCTAATACCACAGAAGCTGGTATTGTTTATGTAAAAGAAGATGAGCCTTCGGGTGCGCCACCGGTCAGCTTTCCTGCAAAAATTACGGCTTTATTATACGAGAGGTACAAATTATTTAACGGCGCGCCTGACAAAGGTTTTATTTTTATACCCTGCGAACTTATAGATGATAATGGATCAAGCTTGAAGCAATTTGTTCTGCAACATGCAAAAGACTGGAAACTGTCCCAAGAATTTATAGATTGGATAACTTTCAGTAATTACTTTACAAACACGCTTGTAGATAGAATTGTTACAGGCTATCCAAAAGATGAAATTGCTGACTTTACAAAAACATTGGGTTATGATGACGATTTACTTGTAACAGGCGAGATATTCCACTTTTTTGCAATAGAGGCCAAGAATAATGTTGCAAAGGAGATAAACAAGACTTTGCCATTTGCAAAAGCAGGGCTTGATGTTGTATTAACAAATGACGCAACGCCCTACAAGTTAAGAAAGGTTCGCATATTAAACGGCGCGCATACAATGTCGGTTCTTGCTGGGTTTTTAAGCGGTAAAGACACTGTTGGTGAAATGATGGCAGACCCTCTTTTTGTAAAATTTCTTCGCAAAGGTATTTATGGGGAAATCATTCCTTCGTTATTAGAATCCCATAGTGGTATTACCGAAAAGGATTTGTTATCCTTTGGGGATTCTGTATTTGACCGATTTGCAAACCCTCATATTAAACATTACCTGATTAACATAGCGCTTAACTCTGTATCCAAATTTAAAGCAAGAGTGTTGCCATCTATTTTGGATTACCATAAAAAAACCGGTGAGTTCCCTGTGGCACTAACATTTTCTTTTGCTGCGCTATTGGCATTTTATAAAGGTGTAAGAACAAGCGGCGCGTATCAAATAACGGATGATGCCTATGTGCTTACATTTTTTAAAACCCAGTGGCAAAGCGGCGATGTTAAAAAATTGGTAGAAGCAGCTTTAGCAAATACAGAACTTTGGGGGGTGGACTTGACTCAACTTGCCGGGTTTAGCTGCAAAGTGGATAATTACTTACAAAGCATATTAGATAAGGGCGTTATAATGGCAATGGAGGAAATAGTATGATTAAAACAAAGAATGCCGTAAAAATAAACACCCAAGACAATGTTGCGACTGTTTTAGAAGATATAAAAACCGGCGGTCATGTCTTAGACATAAAAGCCAAATGTGACGTACCCCCAGGGCATAAAATAGCTTTGCAACCCATTGCTGCCGGCGAAAATGTAATAAAATATGGTAATCCTATAGGCCATGCTGTTGTTGCCATTAATCCAGGTGAACATGTTCATAGTCATAATATTAAAACCAATTTAAGCGGCATAGAGGAATATACCTATAACCCAGAAAATATAAGGACTGTTTCCTCTAGCATATCTAAAGAGTCTACCTTTATGGGTTACAAACGCCCAGATGGTCAAGTAGGCATTCGCAACGAAATTTGGATAATCAACACCGTAGGCTGCGTAAATAAAACCGCCGAAAAAATCGCAAAACTTGCCAGGGAAAAATCAATTGACGTCCATACATTTGTTCATCCTTACGGTTGCTCCCAACTGGGAGATGACCATAAATATACCCAGCAAATATTAAAAGGTATGGTTAACCACCCTAATGCTGCAGGTATATTGGTTTTGGGATTAGGCTGCGAAAATAACCATATTGCGGATTTTAAAAAAGTTTTGGGAACATGGGATGAAAATCGCGTTAAATTCCTCAGCACCCAAGATGTAGCCGATGAAATAACAGAAGGGCTTAAACTTGTAGATGAGCTTGCAGTATATGCCAAAACTTTTAAAAGAACCGAAATTTCTATAAGTAAGCTTATAATAGGCCTTAAATGCGGTGGTTCGGACGGATTTTCCGGCATTACCGCTAATCCCTTGGTTGGCAGCTTGTCCGACTATGTAATTGCACAGGGCGGTACTTGCATTCTTACAGAGGTGCCAGAAATGTTTGGTGCCGAAACTTTGTTAATGAACCGCGCAAAAAACAAAAATATTTTTAATAAAACAGTTAATCTTGTTAATGATTTTAAGAGATACTTTATAAGCCATGGTCAGGAAATTTACGAAAATCCTCCCCCGGGCAATAAAGAAGGTGGCATATCTACCCTGGAAGAAAAATCCTTGGGCTGCACACAAAAAGGTGGCGTCAGCCCGGTAGTGGGTGTTTTAAATTATGGCGAAACAGTGAAGACCCCTGGGCTTAACCTGCTACAAGGCCCGGGTAATGACATCGTTGCGGTTACTAATTTAATGGCTGCCGGGGCGCATATAGTACTGTTTACCACGGGCAGGGGCACGCCCTTAGGCGGCCCTGTACCAACGGTAAAAATATCAAGCAATACCCCCCTTGCAAAAATAAAAAGTCATTGGATTGATTTTGACGCAGGAGAACTGCTTGATAATACCACCATGAAAGAATTGACAGACGCCTTTTTTACGTACATCATAGACTTGGCGAGTGGCTCAATTTTGGCTAAAAATGAATTGAATGGTTATAGGGAAATTTCAATTTTTAAAGATGGAGTGACACTATAAATATATCAGGAGGACGAATTAAATGAAAACTATCTATTCTCAAACACCGGAGGAACTTGGCAAGAAAGCGGCACAGCAAACAGCTTCGCTGTTGCGTAAGTATATTGCAGAAAAGGGTTCTGCAAGGTTGCTGTTATCCACGGGTGCTTCTCAGTTAACTACTTTAAACGCGTTGGTGGCGGAGGAACTTGACTGGAGTAAAGTTGAAATGTTCCATTTGGATGAATATATTAATCTGCCTCAAACCCATCCTGCAAGTTTTGTAAAATATCTTAAAGAACGTTTTGTTGCCAAAGTGAATCTTGGCCGTGTCCACTTTGTAGATACATCCGGAGATGTTGATGCATTAATCTCCGATTTAACCCGAGAAATAAATAAAAGCCCAATTGACGTTGGCTTAATTGGTATTGGTGAAAATGCCCACATTGCCTTTAACGACCCGCCAGCGGACTTCCACAGCCAGGAGGCATTTATTATTGTAACATTGGCGGAATCTTGCCGCCGTCAACAATTGGGCGAAGGCTGGTTTCCCACATTAGAAGATGTGCCAGCCACGGCAGTTACCATTACTGTGCAGCAAATATTAAAGTGTAAACATATTATATCTGCCGTACCATTTAAAGTGAAAGCTAAAGCAATACAAGCTACCCTTACCGCGCCGGAAATTACACCAATGATACCGGCCACTATTCTCAGAAACCACGAAGATGCAACCATATACCTGGACACAGACTCAAGCAGTTTGCTAGACCTGTCCTGAAAGGAGCAAAATCATGCAAACAATCAATAATCTGCGCATTGCGTATATCGGCGGAGGCTCTATGAACTGGGCGTGGAATTTAATGAGTGACCTAGCCTTAGAGCCTATGCTCTCTGGTGTTGTGCGCCTGTATGATATTAACCATGGGGCCGCTTTAGCTAACGAAAAAATAGGGAATCTCATAAAAGAAAATCCTGAGGTATGCGGCAAGTGGACTTATGAAGCAAAGGCATCTTTAAAGGAAACCCTTTCTGATGTTGATTTTGTTGTTATTTCTATTTTACCAGGTACTTTTGATGAAATGGAATCAGATGTACACACCCCTGAGAAGTATGGAATTTATCAATCAGTTGGTGATACGGTTGGCCCCGGCGGCATTGTAAGATCTATGCGCACTGTGCCTATGTATGTTGAAATTGCAAATGCAATACGAGAATACTGCCCATCGGCTTGGGTTATTAACTACACTAATCCTATGTCCGTTTGTATGACGACGCTATACAGCGTTTTCCCAGAAATTAAAGCCTTCGGCTGTTGTCATGAGTTGTTTCATATTAAAAAAGTGATGGCAAAAATGCTGATGATTGAAGCCGGTGTCAAAGATGTGAAGGGCAGTGACGTAAGCCTAAACGTTTTTGGTTTAAACCATTTTGTATGGATAGATAAAGCTTTTTACAACACAATAGATCTTATGCCAATGTTTAACGCATTTGTGCAAAAACATGCGGAAGGCGGATTTGCGTTAGATGATAGCGATAGGGACGAAACAAATTCTTTTAGAAATAACAATAAGGTTTGTTTTGATTTGTATAATCGCTTTGGGCTCATACCTGCCCAAGGGGATCGGCATACTTCAGAATTTATGCCTCCGTGGTATTTAGAAAGCCCCGAAGTTGTTAAGAAATGGGGATTTAGCCTAACAAAAGTATCTGACCGGAAGGCAATGCGCCTTGCGCGTTTAGAAGAATCGGCAAATATAATTTCTGGAAAAGAGAAGTTTAAAATAGACCCTTCTGGTGAGGAGGGGTTAGAACAAATAAAGGCCTTGCTTGGGCTGTCAGAACTTATTACAAATGTAAACATTCCCAACCACGGTCAAGTAGCTAACCTTCCCCTTGGTGCGATAGTGGAGACTAATGCGGTATTTAGCAAAGATTCCGTGCGTCCGGTTTTTGCAGGTAATATCCCGCCTGCAATTAATACAATGGTTTCCAAACATGCGCAAAATCAAAAAAATATAGTTGATGCCGGTATTAAAAAAGATTTGGCGTTGGCGTTTTCTGTGTTTATAAATGATAGTTTAATGACCCTTAACATAGATAAAGCAGAGCAGCTTTTTAGGGAAATGATTGAAAATACAAAAGGATATTTGCAGGGCTGGTAGGGCGTTGTATGTAATATTCAGTTGGTACGATTTTCGTACCAACTGTTTTGTTATTATCGAAAATATTATATAAAACCATAGGTGCGCTTTTTTTGTGTAATCAGCCATTATACTACTGCTTCTAGTGTTGTTATGCATTCAGCCTTGAAATGCAGGTTAATGGGTCCGGTATAATTGCAAGTAAACTCAATCATATCAGGCATTGCGATTTTTACACGTTCTATCAATGCCTCTAGTGAATTTGATTCTAAGACCAATCCATATTTATCCTCAGAAGCGGCTGTCCATCTTTGTACTTCATTATCAAATGTGCAAATAATTATACAATTCATTACGATAACCCCTTTCATTGATATTTTTACGGAAAGGTATAAAAGTATTTATTTAGTGATTATATCATGGGTGTAGCGATTGTCACAGTAGCAGTATCCTTTACTCAACAAACCCCTTCGTTTTCTCGGCAATTTCTTCCGTGGCGTAAAACTCTATAAGTGTGCCGTCTTCGCGATTTTCTACGTTTAGTACTTTGCAGCTTGCGTGAATTTGGCTAACGAGGGCGCCATGGCTATATGGGATGAGAGCTACGACTTTGCTTCGCATAGAATCTAAAACTTTTTCGATTGCGTCCAAAAGCTCGGGCATGTTTGTGCCCTCTAGGGCGGATATTGGCTTTGTGTACATAGCAAGGGGATCTTTTGTTTGTAAAATAGTTGCATCTGCCTGATCTATTTTGTTAAGGGCGACAATTATCGGTTTGTCTAAGCATTCCAGGCTTTTTAGTGTTGCGTATACGGTTTCCATTTGCTGATCCATTTGTGAGGAAGATGCATCTACTACATGTAGCAAAATATCTGCAAAGCGGGTTTCTTCCAGCGTAGCACGGAAGGCTTGTATCAAGTGATGGGGGAGTTTGTTAATAAAACCTACGGTGTCCGTAAGCAGCACTTCTGCCCCACCGTTTGGTAAGTCTATTTTTCTTGTTGTGGTGTCTAGGGTTGCAAACAGTTTATTTTCTGCTAAAACCCCGGCGCCTGTAAGGGCGTTAAGCAATGTCGATTTTCCCGCGTTAGTATAGCCTACCAGCGCGACAACTGGAATAGCCTGCTTTTCGCGCTTTTTGCGTAGTACGGCACGGTTCGCCCTAAGTTCCTTTAGCTCTTTATTTAATTGATCTATTCGGCTTCTAATATGGCGGCGGTCAAGTTCTAGTTTTTGTTCGCCGGGGCCGCGGTTTCCAACGCCGCCTCGGGCGGCAGTACCTGCCTGCCGGGACAAAGATACGCCAAGCCCTATAAGGTGGGACAAGCTGTATTTTAACTGTGCAAGCTCTACTTGTGCTTTACCTTCGGCCGTTTGGGCTCGCTGGGCAAATATGTCTAAAATCACCATAGTGCGATCCAAAACTTTAATGTTTAGATGGCGGGCTAGGTTGCGCTGCTGGCTTGCTGTAAGTTCGTCATCGGTTACAATTGCGTTGGCTTCGGTGGCTTCAACCATTGCCATAATTTCGTCTAGTTTACCTTTGCCAACATAGTGGCCAGAATGCATTGCACTACGTTTTTGTATGACTCGGCCAACTTCTTCCGCGCCTGCGGTGTCTACAAGCAGGCTTAGTTCGTTTAAATTTGTTTCACTGTCTGTGCCGTCTTTTTCTACGGCAACTAAGACAAATTTTTCTTTTTGATGAGCAGTTTCGTACATAAATTTGTTTTCCTCCTACGCTTCTTCCGATTCAAATATTGCAACAAAAATCATTAACAATGATGGGCCAATTACAAGGCCTAAAAGCCCAAAAATGCGAAAGCCTATAATAATGGACATAAACGATGCCAGTGGATGTGCGCCCATTTGGTCCCCTAAAATTTTGGGCTGCATTACTTGGCGTATTACAGTTATCGTGCCGTACATAATTGCAAGACCAATTGCCTGGTGAAAATTACCCATTACAACGCTAATTAATGCCCAAGGTATTAGCACCGCGCCAATGCCTAAAATGGGCAAAAAATCTAAAACTGCAAACAACAAGCCCAGCAGCAGCGCGTAAGGGTTGCGTAATATCAAAAGCCCCGCAATGCTGATAATACCCGCCACCATCATTAGAATATACTGGGCTCTAAAGTATCCGCCCATTGCTTTAGATAGTCCTTTTTTCATTTGTTTAAATTGGCTGGATATCCATTTGGGGCTGGCTTTACGCACGGCGTTAAGAATTGTATCTCTGTCCGACATAAAAAAGTATGCACTCACCAGCGTTATCACTGTGTTTAAAAAGAAATTTGGGATAACTGTTGCAAGACGTACAC
>Ga0123352_10013321_pt1 | contig 13051 bp, 6 predicted proteins | sample TergutLab28metaG_FD_89700 | JGI IMG/M metagenome (GOLD analysis project Ga0123352, IMG submission 89700) | Labiotermes labralis P1 segment gut microbial communities from Petit-Saut dam, French Guiana - Lab288 P1 | ecosystem: Host-associated > Arthropoda: Insects > Digestive system > Gut ... | reverse complement strand
GTTAAAATACTTCCTACAACTCCTACATGTTTCAGTCTGTCAAGACCATCTTCAGGGAGTTTTATTTTGCCTTGTTTTGAAGTTGCTAGTGCTTCTATGCTTACTATATATGGTACTGCAGCATACACTGTAGAGTGATTTTGCAGTAAATCAGACTGCATACTGATGCATCTAGTTGGATTTTTATTAATGTAGACTTATGAAGCAAGGAAGCATGAACTTAAAAAATAGGTGGAATATGTTGTTAAAAGTTTTATTTTTCCGATTCGTGTAATTCATTCCTTATGGTCACATAACAAGTCACTAAACGCGTGCAGTATTTACGTCTTTATTGACGTCCCCGCATTCAGATTAATGCCACCTTATGCTGTCGTTGGATACTCGGCGTTTTGAAAGAAAGCGTCAGAGTGTTTACGGGATTAATCTAACTTATTGCTGACTATAGACCGCCTCTGTGGTATAGTGGTCAGAGTTTCTGGCTACAGATACAGAGGTTCCGGATTCGATCCCCGGCGCTACCAGATTTTCTGAGTAGCAGTGGGTCTGGAACGGGGTCCACTCAGCCTCGTGAGCCTCGGGAGGTCAATTGAGGAGCTACTTGAATGAAAAAAGTAGCGGCTCCAGGTCTAGAAAACAGAGATTGACGGCTGTGGGGACCCGTTGCGCGTGACCACGTGACACCCCTCTATCCGCAAAAGTTGGCACTAACTTCGCCGACCGGCGGCGGCCGCTCTGTCGGTATAGTTGGCGTGCGGACTAAGGCCACGGAGTTTTAAGGAGTGCTGACTATGGTCTGCGGAGTCAGATAATTTTAAACCTACCCAGCCAACGATTTTGACGAGCTCCAGTTGTAGATATTTTTATGACCGTCAAATCTTGTTAACAACTTCTGATTGCTGTACCAAGTCTTCTCTGTAGACCATTATACGTATTTCTTCCGTTCTTAAGTACAGGGATCTAAACTACACATTAATGAAGGGCAGAACAATGCTGGCTTCAAAGTATTTCTGCTAAGATTGCTATAATCTGGTCGAAGGACTTAGGGAAACCACTTTATTCCGCATTTATTTAATTTATATCTTGTTTCTGTTGCCTGAGATATGTTATAATCAGAGGTTATTAGGTTAGTTGATGAAGTAAGTCATTTAATTAGACGGGTGTCCCACCAAAAGTTTTGAAGTTGTAATGTTGTTTTATGACCGAAAGTTTTCTTAATCATTTGCACCTTCTTCTGCCCCCATCACTTGTTAATTTTCTGCGTGTGTTTAATCATAGCCGCGCTGTCTGCTGCGTGTGCGGGGGCAGTAGACGGGTGGACCGCAGCCGGTATCCCCTACCTGGAACAACCCTACAACCTAACGGACAACGTCACTGTCCCTGGCATCACATATGATGAGGGGTCCTGGATAGGATCTCTGTCTCCACTGGGTTCGTTGGTGGGAGCCATCCCAGGTGGATACCTAGCCAGCCTGCTAGGCCGGCGACTCCTGATGCTCATTATGGCCGTACCGATGTTCGTGGGCTGGATCATGATAGTGTTTGCTCACAATTCCGTAAGTGTACTCAGCTAGATATACCTGTCATTCACGACTTCCCTCCACTCTGCCTGTCTGAACAACTCAAAAGTTTATATACCTCATACACTTCTTTATATAAAGGGCACTTTTCCTACCCCCAGATTTCTTGATTTACAGATTTCCAACCTAGACCATGCCACCCCATTCCTATAATTCAATTTACATCAATATGTTTGAATATGTAACATATATATCCTTTTCTCTTTCTTCGAATACCAACATGCAACTAAAAATCTCTTCCCCATTTTGTCTATACTCATTTGTGTTTGCATATCAGGGCATTTCATTTTAATAATTTGGTAGCTTGCCCTTCCACCACCTTCCTGTCTGGCTTGCGAAATATATACCAGCCCAAGTTTAAGTAATTAATCTCTTAGACTCACTGCCCAATCCTCCCCTTTCAATTGTCCTACCTGCCACTCATAAAAAGTTTCAAAACCTTCATTTTCCTCTAACAGTGTACTGTCCTCCATAAAATTTTGCCTCACCAACATTCTGCACCAATTTCACAATCTCCTGTTCCATATACTGCACTCCTAGAAATTTTTAGGACTCACCAAATTTCCCCTGAATTCGATCATTGGACTATATTGTTTCTTTATTACTACAGAGAGAGAGGTAAGAAAATTCTATGGAACTATAGGAGTCTTCATTTAGACAATCGAGTTCCAGTTAAATCTGACTTTTTAGATATTCAAACACCTCTTCGTGGTATTAAATTCAAGTTTGAAGAACTTTGTACATATCCTGACTCATGTCTATCTTTCTGTCACAGATTCTGGTGCTGTACACAGCTCGGTTTCTTTTGGGCTTTACTTGTGGTATTATCACAGTGGCTTCTCCCCTGTACAGTGAAGAAATAGCTGAAGTCAGGATCCGAGGTGCTGTGGGTGTTTATCTGGACATTATGTTCAATGTGGGAATTCTTTATGTATATGTTGTTGGTGCCATACTCCCATATGTGTGGATGTCAATTGCATGCACCATACTTCCAGTTTTGTTCGCTGTCACCTTCTTCTGGATACCCGAGTCACCTGTCTATCTTCTTTCCAAAGGCAAGATTGACAAAGCTGAGAAATCTCTGTGCTGGCTTCGAGGAGTTAGTGTTCAACACAGTGCTGAGATTGAAGATGAGCTGAAACAAATGCAGAGCTTCATAAAGGGGTCCAAAGTCAGTACATCATTCTCAAGTGACCAAACATCCATACCTTCCAAGGTTATTAATTTCTTCAGAAGCATATCTGTGACATTAGCAACAATGAAAGCCATGAACATTATATTTGGTCTGATGGCTTTCCGTCAGTTGTGTGGAATGAATGCTGTACTGGCTTATACTGTTGAAATTTTTCAAGCAGCCGGCAGTGCCTTGGACCCTCACTTATGCACGATTATTGTTGGTGTAGTTCAACTTGTGTCAACTTGCATCCCATCATTTATAGTTGATTGTGCTGGAAGAAGAATATTGCTCATAATTTCTGGTGTAGGAATGGCAGTGTGTTTGCTGGCAATGGTAATTCGTTTCTTTCTACTTAATCAAGGAATAGAAATAGAATACATAGGGTGGCTTCCTTTGATTGCTGTAAACTTATATATTGTAGCTTGTTCAGTTGGGGTTGGTCCTCTTCCTTGGTTCATGATGCCAGAGCTTCTAAGCAATGAAGCTAAAAGTTGGGTTAGTTCAATAGCTGTTTGCCTTAATTGGGCAATGGCATTTCTTGTAACAAAATTCTTCCCCATTATGATGAATATCATGGGTTCAGAGGCTACATATGGGACATTCTTCGTCATTTGTTTAGTTGGTACCATATTTATTGTAGTTTTTGTACCAGAAACAAAAGGGAAAACCCGAGAAGAGATACATAGGCAGTTATCAAGGAAATGAATGATCTTGCTATTCCACTGTTTGTTTGTTGGCATGGTCATGTAGAAAAGAAACTTTGAAAAGGACTTACGGTATTTATTTTTCTATGAATTCTTCCAGCTGTGTCGTAAGATGACCAAAAATTATTTATTAATAATTAGCCAACACATTGGTCTATTTCTGTGCACAGCATTTACTAGTACAAACTCCCACAACCTGACAGTTGTATGACATAACCTAATAGTTGTGTTTTGGCGCCATATTTTTAATTGTGTCATTTGAAAAACCACTCATTTAAAAACTGTAAAAATGTTTATGCTCTCTGACTGTACCAATCCTGAGTGAATGCTAATTCTGTATTGCTAGTGCACTTGTGTGCTAGTTATTGCTCTAAGAAGAATGCTCAATGCAGATATAACACTGGCATGTTGTTTTATTTTATACACAGAAATGAATCCTAACAAAAGTTACATATTTTGTAAAAGATCTTTTGTCATGCAAAATGTCATAGCTCTGTATTAAGTAGTAATGCTATCAGCCCACTTAAGAAATTTCCATTTGTGACATTGACATGCCTGGGAGTAGAAAATTAGAAGTGGTAAAAAAGAACTATGCACACATGGCATGATACCTGTTCTCATGTTCCTACAAGTCTTTCAGTTTGTCATAAGTTGCATCAAAGACACACACACACACACACACATGCAAACAGATTGAATAATGTTGTAGGCATGCTATAATTTTAACTTTCCTCATAGATGTAAGTGGAATAAAATTTTGTTATGTATTTATAGGAATACAAACTGAAGTAAACTGAAGCAGAAATTTTGTCTAATAATAATAATAATACTTCTATCATCTGTTGCCAAGATTTATAAACACAGTTTAAAAATAACAGTTGGGTCGGGGTTACTTCACATTTACCAGCAACTTACGATTAATTTCATGATGCACTTGGTGCAAAAATGGCACAGCCTGCATCTATTTTTGTACATAAGGTAATCAGTATGTTACATGATTTGTAGTGTTCATTGAAAAGTTGATAGGAACTGCCTGTTTTGATGGAGCCTGAAACTTTATTACTGTGTCATAAAAGCGTATCATTGTACCTTGTCCTGAATCTGTTCAACCCAGTCTTCACTTGTGTTTTAAAACTCATTTAATATTTTTTATCTATATCTCCCCTGTCATTTCCGTTGAGATTTATTGGTTTAACATGTTATATTTACTCCATATTTTTCTGTGCAATTTTCTTTTCCCATCCATCTCATGCTGTATTGAACTGCCTAATTACTGTCTGGTTAACTGTATGTATTACAAAGATTGCCACATAATATTCTTGCAGTCCTTCTTACTTCATCTGTCTTTGGTCCTACTGGTACTTTGTTTTCACTCTCACAATTTAATATGTTCCATATCCATGTATTAAATGGACATTTCAATCACTTAGTAAGACCAACAAATGCACATATGTAAAATGTATTTATCACACATTGTACATAATCAACATATTTCAACAGTGGTTGAAACATGTCGGTTATGAATAATGTGTGATAAACATATTTTATGTACGTGCATTTGTTTGTCTTATTAAGTGATTTGAAATACCTTCAATATGTTTTTCCTTAGAGTGAAATCTCATGTTTTCCTAAGCATAAAAGTGGCTGGGTGAAAGTTATTGTTTTTAAATTCTGATTTCTAGGTTCTTAAATAGTAGATGGGAGGATAGAAGATTCCTAACTGAAATAAATCAAACATTCCCTGAATTAATATGCTCTTAATATAAATATGTACCTGGTAGCATTAGAATGCTGCTTCCTAATACCTCATACATTAGCTGAGAGTCTGCATAGTGAAGTGTATAGCATTAGCCATTTGACCTATATACTGTAAAAACAGAAAACAGTGTAAATTGTGTCATTTTACCCCAGGCTAGTAATTTTTACTGGGAAAGATCTTATCATCGTGGCATCAAAAACAATGATTTCCTTTCATTATCACTCACTTTTTGGTCTCATCCAGCATTTAGAAACACAAGTACTGAATTCATTTGGAAACTAATTCTATTTCTACCATTAGGCAAAAAAGTAATGAGGTGCCCCCCCCCCGCAGATGAATACATTGCAGCTATTTGTAATTATAGGGCAATCTCTGAGATCATATCTGACTAAAGAATTTAGTACCCAGCAAACTGAAAATTGCAGATGTATGTCTTACTCTTTCAAATGAGCAGATTCTTCTCCATCCTTTTTCACACGATGGCAATAGAACGGGATTCTGAAATACTGTGTTCATTCTTTGTATTTTTAAATTCTAGATGTTCGAAAAAGTGCAACACACTGAGTGTTGGAAATGTGATATAGCACTGTCAGAGCACTGTAGAAGGAAACAGTTTTCTTATTCACGGGTTGCATGTAGGAATAAAATAATTCCGTCCATCGTAATCTTCCTAATATGGATTCTAGATACCTCTTCGAACTGAATTTGAAAAGTACTGACTTTTTTTATTTAGCAGTAATATATTCTGAAGAAGATAATATCTTGGTGCACTGTTCAGCTAAATTTTTAATTTTTGTGTTCTCCATGCATATTGAACAGGTGTCATTGGAACAGCAGACATAAACACTACACACAGTTTTAATTAAACCGTCTTCTTTCACAATGTTCTCTTAATTATCCTCTGTCTGAAAGCCATTACATACTTACTGAACATGCTTCAAACATATTACCAAAAACTCTCACATTTATTGAGTTCAAATCTTCTACTCCAACAACAAACTTATTACCAGTAATAAGCTATTGTAACCATTTACATCAGTTCCATGACAAAGGAATATATATATATATATATATATATATATATATATATGACTAATACAGAGACCCAACATTTGTGGTGATTATTGGTTTTTTGCTCACTGCAACAAGGTTATCCAGGATCAGAATTGAATGCCCAACAATTGGACCACCGAACATATCCACAAATATGAATTTTTGGATCACTCGCATGCAGGTGACCTTTAGGAACAACTGCACCATTGACTTCACAAAGGTAAATGTTTTTGCCAAGTAGATACCATGACTGCATGAAAAGTCTGCTTATTTGCAACTAGTGCAACCACCACCTTCACTGCATTCCCCTTGGGCTTTCACCTGCTTGGAATGGTTAAAAGGACTCGGGGGGCCATTAAGGTCTCCCTTACCAGGGTTCTAGTACACATATTATACTTTAATGAGCTCAGTCACCATAACAGCTTCACATCATATATGCAATTTTTTACTTATTTAAAAATGATTTGTCTATTGCACAGGCTATAAAGTAGCACTGAATTAGGAAAAGTAAAATGGTTACAAATGAAGAATTGATGACATTAAAGGAAGAAGTCATAACCTATTTTAACATATTATTTAACACTTACCTTGAAAGAATGAACAAAATCAGAAGGAACTCTGTATGAGGTTAGCTAATATCAGATTTGAATATCAGGCCTGGAACTTACTGAATCACATGTAAATGTGCTAAGTTAGTTATTTTGTGTGTATGTGTGTGTTAAATTTTAAAGGAACAACATCTAGAGGCAGTAGCTGATGTTTATTAGAATATAATTATACATTTAAATACTACAGTGACAATATATTAAGGCAGTATTCATATTACAGTTTAAGTATTCCATTATTGTAAGATGTCTTTGACTGTGATTTACCTCATATGTATGCTTGTCCTTTCATGCTGAATTGTGATACATGTAGGTTTTGTTTGAAATTTGTATCAGCTAATTAATTTTACTACCAGGGATATAGTGGCAAACTCTTTAACAGTTGCAGTGAATGAGATGCCCTGTATACTATATTACAGATAAGCCTACATATACATGTATTGCAAAATATATTTTTAAATATTCTGATGAAACTGTAATGGAGTTTTTTGTGCAGAAAAGTCGGTCTACAGCTTATCTGAGGTAATCCAGATGAATGGTGTTTAATTCATATGAAAGAATGATATATAACCACCTGGAAAAATTTACTGGTTAGCAGACTGACATGCTACATGGAAACTTGTTTTCTGTGTCCAAATCAATACAAGCTTTTGTAGTGGCTGACTACAAGAAGTTTGTAAATAAGGAGACTACAGTGATGCATAAAATATGGATACTTCAGAAGCAAATGTAAAATGAATTTACCAATCCATCCTTTACTTTGCATATTTGTTTATAAAGGATTGGTCATGGTAATGATCTTATTTACCAGCAATACACTTCATAATCATCTTTCCAAACTGCAGTAACATGAAAAGAAATGCAGGATCTGTTATGTTCTAATTGTGTTTGTGATTACTTACTGGTTAAATCTGTGCTTATTAAAGTTGTTAACTGTCTGTGTAGTGTTTGAATAAACGACTGACTGTGAGATCTCAGGAACATATTTGCAACCATCATTTAGTTGCAAAATGTAACGTACATTTCATGTTGACTGGAAAATATAAGCCTTGTGGAAGAAATATGTGTTTTGTTTAAGTGTGTTCTTCACAATCCTATGTCTATTTACTATTCACGACATTTCTATGGCTATTTTGTGTAGTAATATTGGATGTTTCCAACTTGAAAAAGAAATATAAATGTGTGCTTAAAACACTGTGGGATGCTGTAAGGTTAGAAACCATATGACATATAAATGGGGGTCATACCATAATAGAATATATGCTTGATTTATCTGATAAAAGACTTCTTGTGATAAATGTATCTATTTTGCAGGTCAGTAATTGTAACTTTCACTGTATATCATAGATGGTGGATGTTTCAATACGTGTAGTCTGTATACCATGCTAATGGTATGAACATGTAATCTAATACCAAAACCAGTTGAAGCTAGTCCAGATAATCAAGTTTCCATACCAGTGGTTCTCGACCTGTTGATGCTTGCAGCATGATTGAAATATTTCTTATTTTCTGACACTGGAATTAGAATAGAGAACTAAAATTTCCACTAATGTTTTTAGTAATGTTATTTATTGTATAAAAGGATAGAATTATGATCATATAGTGTTGTATAGTGTAATGTAAATAAATTTGTCTTGAAACATATAGATGATGGTCTTGAAAAAAACATCTATTGAAAAAGCTTAAGTAATTGTTATGATTCTCATTCATCACAAGATCATTATTTGTTTGTGTTGTTTATATGTGTTTTCCAGATGGGGCCAGAGTTCTCATGGGTCCAAACTAGGTGGCCTCTACAAATATGTGTTAGCTTCATCATTGTTACTGATTAAAATCCATTGCTGGATAATGTCATCTGCCATGTAGAGGCTGCTAGAATATTTGAAGCAGTTATTTGGAACAGCCAATGGGCAAGGGGCACTATTTCAACAAGCTTCTCTCTATCTCTCTCTCTATCTCTGCCTCTCTCTCCCTCTCTCGTGGTGCTTTATCTCTCCTGGTACATTGTTCAATGGTATACATCTTTCTCAGGAAATTACACTCCCATTTAATTTAACCTTGAAATTTTACTGAGTGTGGCTTACTACAGGACAGGCATCAGTGGCCACATATTTTGTGGAAAATATCACCACTGTTGTATTTAATGGTTGATGAAATGTCAGTTTTGTAACCAAACTTTGACCACATTGATGATTTTGAAGGTACTGGAAGCAGAGGCAGGAGACAGTGTTGTAAATAACCGTCTGTGGTCTGCATCAAAAGTGGAAGCTTACTACATCTGTCATAGTAGCACGAAGACTAAGCTTATTATACAATTCTGGACTTGAGTACAAATGTTACTAATTAATTTCTACTACTTATCAGCATTTTTTTATTGTACACTTGAGTTACAACAATTGTTTGATTTTTGTATTGTTATCTAATATATTTGATTAATATTCTTTTGCAAACAGGTTACACTATATATTTCTACTATATGTTTCAATAAAGAGAGCCAGTTTTTATCTTGATATTGTTTGGCATGAGGTGGTTGGTGCCACCTAATGATCATGCTGGTTTTGGATTTATAAGGTTTAGTATGTGAGCCAGTTTGTTTACTGGCAGCATTAGTTTTGTTTCTATAAAACTAGTTAGGTCAATTAAAATGTAAGGAAATCAACAATACAGTCTGGAGAGGGAAACATTTTTGTGATATGTTTTATGTTCTCAATGGTCTCCAATAATAAGATGCTTTTTCACTGCTAGTTTAAGCTTTGATCAAGGATATGCCATTAGAAAGGCCCAATAAAACAAGGAGTGGCTAAAATTTAATGGGGTTTCTCAGCTTCTTGATTGTGCAAAGGATGTTAATTTATAGGGTGAAAACATAAATGCTATAAAGAAAAAAAACAGACATTTGTTAGTCATGGGAAATTGTACAGGTTGAAATAGTAAAAAATGTGCAGGAAATCAAGTATATATGAGTGTCTTCTAGCTAGGTTGCAGGACAGTCCATTCTCTGCAAGTATGGCAAAGTTTGATCTCTTGGTATTGACACCAACTAATCAAAATTATGTGTATAAAAAAAGAGACAAGGCTACGAAAGCATAGACGAACCTTAGATATATTTCCCCTCATTCTGAACCGTGGTCCTGGATGAAGGCAAGTCATCAACTTCACGCCCTGACTGCTTTACCCTCAGGGAAAGGACTGCCCATTGAATAGGAGGATAGGTAGGCTTCAGGGCCGGTCTGGTTATTTTGGAGAAGATGAAAATCTTTTTTCTCTGCCCTTTCATAAAGAAATTAGGAGTAAATAAATTTCTGGGAATACTTTCTAACATTTAGTTCAGTGTCTTTTGTCCTCTTGTATGAACTTAGAAATGTAGAAACTTGAAATTCACTAAACTGTATTTGCTTGCTTCCTTGTGTGGGTTTGAAACTGGTCTGTCACATTTATGGAAAACCAGAGACTGATTGAGGAAGTAAAGAAAAGGTTTGAAAAGTATAAAAAGTAATTAAGAAAGAAAGCTAGATAGAATTTCAGAATGAGGAGCATTATGATTTATACTTATTGCCACATATATTATGGATAATCAAATCAGTATGGGTGAGATGGGTGTTACATGTGGCATGCATGGGACAGATAAGAAATCCATAAAGAATTTTGTAGGAATGTGTGAAAGGAATAGAGTGTGTGAACATCTGAATGTAGATGGGAGGTAAGGTAGAATGTAAATTCGACCTAGAACAGGCCATGAAGGCCCAGAAGAGGAGTGGGGGCATAACTCTACTCCTTCTTTAACCTCGGCACTGGATGGGGGTGGGTGGTCAACTCCACGCCCCGGCCACTTTACCGTCAGGAAAGAGACACAATACCCATTTTACAGGAGGCTGGGTGGATCCCAGGCTGGTCTGTATGGGTGCAGATAATCTTGTCCCCATGGTGGTTTGATACACGAGGCTGTTCAGCCTGTAACAAGTTGCTATACCGACTGATCTGTCCCGGCCCATATAGATTGGAGAAAACATTGAAATGGATCTTGACAAACTGAATGGGAGGATGTGGTATGGATTAATATGGGTCGGCTTACGAAGCAGTGATAGGGTTTTGTGAACAGAGTAATGCACATTTTGATTTTATAAAATTCAGGATTTCTTTTGACTAGCTAAAGAACTGTCACATTGACAGGAGGGACTGTGATAAAGAAACTGGTTAGTTTTATTTTTTACACAGAACAGCCTACCTGTAGTATGAATGTGGAGTTACATGAAATCATGGCAGTATTGTGTGCTGCTTAAACATAGCCATGTTATTGTTATAATGAAAGCCAACGAGATGCACTATTTCTCAAATTTATTTGATAAAGTACCCTACATGTTTCGGACAGGTCATGCTAGTTCTGTTGGTGTGTGTTAGCAGACGCCAACAGAACTAGCATGCAGCCACTTGAATGTACTCATATGTGGAATGCAAATGCACTAAAGAGTTCCAGATATTTACTCGTGTATTTCCAACCTACACATGAGAAAAGACAATGCCTTCCATAACAACCATTTATAAAACATAAAATGCATCCAAGACACAAATAAAAACTTACAGCAGCTTAAACTAGAGAATATCAGTTATTGAAACCGGACTAAAATGACTATTTTGACATTCAGAGGACCATGCGTCATGATATATTCTTATAATGAAAGCCAACGAGATGCACTATTTCTCAGATTTATTGATAAAGTAATCTACATGTTTCGGACAGCTCCACTGTCCATCATCAGGAGTATCTCAACATTGTATACACAGCAACAGGTATTTGTCATGCTATTTCTGTTGGCGTCTGCTCCGAATGTTGAGCTAGTCTGCCTGTGATCTAGTTTAATATGGTCTAGTGCTATTCAATAAGTAGATTTTGGATTGATAAAGATGAAGATTATTTTGTGCATTTTACCATTATTTGGCACTGCTAATGAACACATTCTTCCATCTAATGGTCGTGTAGGTAGTGTGACTTTAATGCATTTAAATTTTACAATTACACAGAATAAGATCCTGTGGAATATTATTGTTTCAAATTACCCCATAGTATGTGTTAGGTATGGGGCAGTAGAATGGCGGACGGATAAGACTAGAAGTTAACCTTTTTACCGACAGAGCCTCGCTGCTACCATTACTCCGTTGTGTTTTCACTACCTTTCCGACAGATGTCAGCAACTTCAGCATACGACTAAACTGCGTGCCAGGAAGCATGCAGCCAAAGAGGTCCTGTGCGACAGGAATGATAAGAATCATGTTGAATATAGGGAATGTAGACATGAAACACGATGACGTAGTCTGGAATCTCTGCAGGTTAGAATAAGTTGCGCCATTGCTGAGCTGTGTTAGTACATTTTGCTTGGACGGTGTTTATGTGTTTTGTATGCGGTTTAGAACGAACAGTGATTATTCCCATACATTTATTGAGTACGTAGGGCTTTGTGGCTGGTAGGAAATAACTTTTGAAGCTTTATTTGAATTAATTTCACACTTCGAAAGGTTAAGGTTCCATCCCGGCGTTTGCCTGGCGGAAGGAGGGAAAATGACACAAACCGGCCATTATAGTCTCTTAGTCCAGTTCAATCCGGACACATTCCGAATACAGGTCAGAAGTATAATTTACTGTCTCTGCAGATTATTTTGCATAACAAAGCCGCACATCTGTGCCTATTAGAATGTGTCTGATTGCTAACTTTCTTGAAATAGGTTTGGTATTCCTACGCAGTCATTTCATACATAGGTAGTTGTGTTAGTTGATGTTCGATGAGTGGGTCGTTGGATTTCCATTTGGACTGCTGTCTGTTGTTCTTTATTTAAGACAGAATTTCAAGCACGTTTCATGGACACACGGTCCCTGTCTTCAGGCAGAACGTGAGGAACGACGAATTCAGGTTTTTTAGGTTAATGAGACGTTGACATTAATGGCATGGGAGAGGTGATAAATGTATGAAAATTTCTAGTTGGAAAACCAGAAGAGAAATAACTCACTTGGGATTTTTAGGCATATACAGAGTGTCCCAGGAGGAATGTGCCAGACTTATGGAGGGTGTTCCTTATGTTAAAGTATACCGATATAACCCAAAACACCTATGTCCAAAGTTGAACGGTTACGGAGATAATGGCCAGAGAAGTTTTAAACTTTGACAGCTGTTACACACTTATTG
>Ga0123352_10013319_pt1 | contig 13051 bp, 9 predicted proteins | sample TergutLab28metaG_FD_89700 | JGI IMG/M metagenome (GOLD analysis project Ga0123352, IMG submission 89700) | Labiotermes labralis P1 segment gut microbial communities from Petit-Saut dam, French Guiana - Lab288 P1 | ecosystem: Host-associated > Arthropoda: Insects > Digestive system > Gut ... | reverse complement strand
TTGTGAGTGTTGTGTGTTGTCAGGTAGAGGTCTCTGCGACGAGCTGATCACTCGTCCAGAGCAGTCCTACCGACTGTGGTGCGTCGTTGTGTGTGATCTAGAAACCTCGTGAATGAGGAGGCCGTGGCCCACTGGGAGGGGGGGGGCTGTTGCACCAAAAACAAAAAGAACTCATCTATAAAGGCACCTCGGCCCTACAATGGGGTGGATGTTCAACGCCACCCACGCCACCGCCGGTTTAACCCCAGGGAAGGCCCAGTAACCATTCTAAAGAAGGCTGGGTGGGCACCAGGTTTGGTCTGGACGGTTGCGGAATATCTCGCTCTCACCAGGGTTCGTACCCCGAACCGTCCGGCAAGTAGCGAATCGCTGTTTAGACTGCGCTATCCCGGTCCGACGCATTCGGCTGTCAGTTCCGACTAATGAAGTCCCAGACTTGCTGTTACGACAGGTCACTGCTGAGTCTAGTTTCAGACTTACCACACAGAGTACAAGTTGTGTACAGGTACAGAACTGACAGAGCCAATGGACGATTTTCGATTCGGAATGAAATATATTAAATAATTTCTACAAAGTTTAAGTTTTGGCTGTTTACAGACTAAAGTCAAGGCTCAGAATTCGCAATATTTTTATTGATATCATATTTCGTAGTCCAGGAAAAAGGGTCCGTAAATGCATAAACAAAATTATCATGTTGTCTAAAGTCTGAATACTTGGACTGGTCATCCATACTCGCGCGCGCATATAAAACCAATGTATTACTTGTTTCAAAGTTCAAGGATTTTGTGAGACTACAGGATCTAATGGCGGTGACTATGAGGAATGCAGTCTCATGGGGCATGAAATGTATCGATGTTTCGAATGAAAGCATTTTGCCACCAGCTGAGGACGTCATCGTTTCGGATAAATATGCTGTTTCCAACGTCAAGACTCTCGTAAATTCCTACCACGCTGCTTGGCACAACATCCCAAGGCACTGTTACCAGCGAGGTAGAATTCAGTGTCTCAAATGAACCATAGATGCATCGGTCCTGTCCGTTAGGCAGAATGAGTTTCTCTTCTTACTGAAGACAACGATTCGCTGAACGGCACTGTGGTCAAGAAACGGGTCTGGAATAGTGACAGACAAATAACACGTTAATAAAGGGCAGGTTATGCCAAGAATTCTCAACAGATCTCCTTTAATCTTAAAGAAAAATAATTTATTTTTCTTTGCAACGTATTTACTCATACCAGTGTGGTCATCTTTTCTTATTAAGTTACACGAACGCTTCATGCAAACATATCAAACGGCATTTCTTCGTGCGTTTTAAAATTTGCTTTTTTTGAACCTGCCTCCGCGGCCTAAATGACATCTTCGCTTTTCTAGGACATCACGCAGCATTGACTGGTAGCTAGTTATCGAGGTTTTGGAACGGCCTATCAATCCATTTTAAAGGGTCAAGCAGTCCAAGAACTTTGCCTTGAAGATTGGCCCGACATTTTGTTCCGAAACTTCGGTAACTACCAATCAACGCTGCGAAACATCCCAGAAGAGAGAATATGTAATTTTAAAAGTCTTTATTCATAACGGATACATTTGCTTTTCCTTTTGGTACAAATTTAGCTGATTGTGTTTGGCTAAACTTTCACCTTTATTTACACCTGACCAAGTGTCACAACAATTCCCAGTGCCTTTATGGCTGAATTCCTCTGTGAAGTCGTTGGTAGCTCGAAGGCCTTTCCCTATTGTGTTCCTACCACAACAGTCTGTAAGTTTCAATAAAATTGGGGAACTTAAACGACGTTTGATAAATGTAATATAGTCTCACAATGTAAAAAGGAGAACAGCCGATCGTGTACGCTAAACATATTTGTGGATTTTAATGTATAAATGTTATTACATGTTATTTACCAAAGAAACTGGCATAGAAGAAATTATAAACCAAATAATGTTTGGTTTTGTAAAAAAGAAACTCAACTTTGTGTTTTATTTACAAAGGTACCCTGACACTTTCCTCCTACTTTGTGTCGTGTTTCCGTTTGCCGTCTGCCGTCTGCAGCAAAACATCCAGACTGCCCAAGAACGTTGCACTGTGGTTGCCTTCGAGTTAAGGGCACGTCCGAAATGCAGTCACGTCTTTAAACGTAGTCATTGTAAGTTGTGTATTTGCTTTTAACTTGAAGATAGAGAAATACTCACACGACATACCTGGAAAATGTATTACGTAAACACTTGTAATATCAGCTGATACGCTTAAAATCCAAATTATGCTTTTCTAATGGTTTCTCTCTGGCAGTTAAGCACGTTCAAAGTGACTTGTGGCTCGTTGTTACTATGCGTTTGATCACTTGTACGTGTTACAGAACCATCCTTAGTCCCTCTCTACCAACCCACACTTCGCATCACTACACGCAACAGAAATGGACTGACTGACTGAGTGAGAAACTGTTGCTACACGAATCCCTGGTAACATTTAACGATACTGATATCTTTAAGTGAAGCTTGCTTGCTGCTGGCAAGTGACGCCGGTCAGTTTCATGACAGTATTTCGACGGTTCAGAGGATCCTACTGCCTCCATCTTAATGAAAAAACGTCATTTTTGCCATATTAGGCACAAGGCCAACGACACTCAAGCCCACGTGCAACGCTGTTTTACGTGTTTTCCGTTAAATTCCCCTCCCCTCCAAACTCAACCTCCTTCCTCTAACGTTTCCTGGAAATCCGGCTTCACTGCGCGCCCAACAGCCGACTCGTATACTTGTTTTCCAAGTTTGGTTGTGGTGTGGGTTTCTGAATTATCGTTCCTTTCGTGTAGACCTCACTACTGTGTCCCTTGTTGATGCTGTTCTGTTTTAAGTTAGCCTTGTGTTGGTCTTTATTTTCGACATCAGCAAATGCTGTGTTACATGTTCCTTGTAGGTTTAGTCTCTGCGTGGTGAAGTGGGGCAAGTTATTACGTCAGTGAATGCGTACTGTACGTACGTGTGTGTCGTTATGTGTAAAGACGAATTGTAAGTACTCTTCAATTATTTTCCTGTTTCGTTCGTAATAAATTTATTTGTTATCGTTTACTGTCTGGATCGCATCTGATATTACATTTGCTAACCCCCTTGCGTGCTGCCATGTTTTGTCCTGTTTATTTTGCAGAACTATGCGAAGATAAAAGGGGTGGGGTTGCATATGTAAGCGTCTACCTAAATAAATGTCCTCATATCCTAGAAACAAGAATCTTCTTAATCATTGCAATTAGAACCTCAGATCCCAAAGAAACGTAAGATTTTTATTAACATTGAAGCAATATATTGTACTTCCATCCCAAACAATAAGCTGTGCCTGCCACTGTATTTCTCAGAAGAAACATAACTACTCTACAGCTCAGTGTTAGCGGACAGCGAAGAGAATTTCTATTTCGTAAGTCGAAGACACAATTTAAAAAAAAAAAAGTTCCTTAAGACGCGACGCTCTTGTGGACGCTGTACAGAGCATATAGTGACGCCTGATAATACATGAAGAAATAAAGCAATGACATATTCAAGGGGAAAGCCATAAGCAGTTGAGGGTTCAGTGTTGCAGTTCCGTTCCTCTTTCTGCCACTTCTGAACGTCTCTAAGTGCCCATAATTTTGTTAATATTAACTAAATATGTGCGTGAATTTTTCAGTACTTATTCCAGTATTGAAAAGCTTCAAAACACAGTTTTCCAGGTATTTGCAATATTTGTCTTCTTCATCAATATAAATTATAGTCTGTATCCGATATGATGCTTTGCCCAAACTTTGAGCTTCATAATCTGAAAGTCCAGAGATGAAATACAGGCCTGAGGACCGCCTGTCATGGCATATTTTTTGTGGTCTTCCTAAGGCATTTCAGGTAAACACCAGAATAATACCTCAGCTGGGCCACGATCGCTTCCATGCACGTTCTTTTCAGACTCTTTTTCACTAACTGAAGAGTAAAAACCAACTAGATGCCACTTACTATTTTATTGTACTTCTTATAGGTTCAACACGTTTCGGGCACTGCTATGCCCGAAACGTGTTGAACCTATAAGAAGTAAAATAAAATAATAAGTGGCATCTAGTTGGTTTTTATTCTTCAGTTACAACAATGATGCACGGTCCAATAAAAGTCAATCTATTATTCACTAATCCCAGCTTGAGGCTGTGTAGAATGATCTACCCAGAATGTTGTTAAATAAATCATAAATATTTGTAAACACATTATTAATTATGTAGGAGTAAGAAAGGATGCAACTACGTGCATAACATATAATTTGGATGTGGAGACAAGAAATGCTACGGAATAGTGATAAGCTATTGAAAACAGCAGGAAATAAAAAAGGATGGGTATGATATTAAGAAGTATTGTAATGGAATATATTTTGAGGATGTTAGTCGGATGGAACTGAATCAGACGCACATCCAGTGAGTGGTTTGAGGATGAGCGCCGTTTGTTTTGCGATTTTTCCCCGACTGCCCTGTTCACGGCGACCTACCTGCGTCGCCATCGAGAATATTGCGTGGTGCTGACCTGATTGATACTTGACGACGTGTGCGCCCCCTACCGGCCTCTCATTAACCTATCGTGCAGAAGACTACACGTGACATGCGCGTGACAAGAATGAAGGGCAATCTGAACAACGAATCGTGACTTCCATATCCGTGACCTGCACCCTCATGCATCCAATAACAGTCACCACCCTCCCCACCTTAAACCCTTCTGTAGTCTAACTCCACAAAGTCATAAAATTCGGTTTCTCTGTTAGGCAATTTCACATGGAAAGTAATGGCAAAGTTGGCTGTCAACGAACATCACTTTTTGACATCAGAAAGCTTCGCACGAAAGTGTTGCGAGGGAATAATTTCCACTGCTTCGTACTTTGTAGGCTTCAGAACAAACCTGTTCTAAACTCTTAGTTAAATCTGTAAGAGAACCAACAAACCAAAGCCTTCGGTTTTCGCTTTTCTTTTTAATGCATATTTTACAATGATTAATGATCCATAATGTTGGTTCAAGCAGTAATATTCACCACTTGCATTCTGAAATTGTCTTACACGACTCTCGACCGGAAAACGATAAAATCTCACCCAGTTATGTTTTTTGGTTTTCCTCAGTCCTTTCAGAAAACACTGGATATCGTCCCAGACCACGACTGTTTCCTTCCAAATTTCTTCATAAATCATCCTAACATTCTACACTATGTTCTCTGACATACCGAAGGCGTCTTATTTTTATATTTTCTTTAAAAAAATATTCTTCCATTCTCCACTTACATTCGCTACAAAATTCCGACTACATTCAGCCAGCTACCTTCATATATTTTATCTCCAAGGTCTTTCAGTATCGTTCGTTATGTAGCAGGCATTATCCATACCCAGGGTTCATCTACGATGCTTCTCACGCCTAAATGAATTTCTCACTTATGTTATTCCTTAATTATATGAATTACGAATCTTCATTTCAGACTGAAACGCCTTCCAATAGACGCATCTAATTCCATTTCCCAGAGCCCTCCTTAAGAAGCAAATATTATGCACTCTGGCCACGAATTTGCGCACGTTTATGGAACTCCAAGACTCATTACCTTTTTGAAAATGGCCAGCCACTGGACATATCCTGAGGACTGTGTCCGGTTACACCCTCACACCTCATTTTCTTACAGTTCGCCTTCATGTGAGCTTCCTGTAAAATGGGTACAGGTATTTTTTCCGAGGTTAAAGCAGCCAGGGCTTCTTAACCACCCACCTTCATCTAGCGCTGAGGTTAATGGAAGACAAGAGCTTTACTTCTATTTCCCTCCGGGCCTTCATGGCCTGTTATAGGATGAACTTTAATTTACTTTTACCTTTAACGCTTATTGTTTTCCCACCATTTACACTTTTTCTCCAAAGCTCTCTCTTTCCTTTACAGTTTCAGATTATCACTATAAATATATACTCATCTCTTACCACTTGTAACATACTGCTTGTTCCACTGTTACTCTTCTTGGTTGGTAGAACATAATAACATTTTTTGATTAGTTCCAATTATGAAGTTCCTCATTACATAGTGTCTCTTTTCTACTGCTAATTTATGTTTATAGGTCCTCCAACAAATTACTGTAATATGTTTCGCCTTAATGGCAAGAGACCAGTTTCACACTGATGCAAAAACTAAATGGCAGTTATGCCTACTGTAATCTTTATATTTTAGGTAACGAGATATTATTGAAATATTATCAATATTATCATTTTTCAACCTAAAACACAATTTTATTGGTTATTTCTTTCACAATAGAAAAAAGTCGCCCTTCGTTTTTGGACACAATTATGTCGTCTTCAGGCTGGTAGGCAGATTTTTTAAAGTGCGCATTTGTTATAAATAAAAGTTTATTTAAAATTATTAGTGGAGGTAAAAGAACTGAAGGCCAAAATTCCATACGCTTATTCTTTGCATAACTTCTGTCTTGATGTTGATTTAATTTGTTACTGTCTTGCAAAATTTCGAGGGCCCTATTCGTCGTCCATACAATATTAAATTTTTGTTTTATTATGTGGTAATAAAGATATAATATAAGCCTCTATGCCTATTTACTTTCACTTGTGTTTTCTTCTAGGTCAGCTCTACCGAATTTTAATAAACTTGCTTTTAGAAACACAAGGAACTGAAACTAAGGTAGCAGCTTGCTTCCACACCAGTTTCCATTCATTACACATAATAATCACTTGACCTATTTACATAAACTTAATAGACAAAGCTCAGGACATGAATCTGTTAAAGCATATAAAATAACTATATTCTTCAGCATCGTGTCTTAACCAGGCACATACAAACCTAATCAATTCACACTTTCGAATTCCAATTAGCTGCTTCCTGCAACTTCTAACATAGTTAAGAAGGCTGTGCCCTGCTCCATTCTGGGCATGTTCATCGCGGTTTGGAGCCTCCCCATGGTCTGTCTTGCCGCTTTTCTCACCCTTCTTCCGGAACTGCGTTCCCTACGTGACGTGATTGCATTAATCACTGCCATAGAAGGGGTGGCGAAGATTGCAGAACGAAACGGGGTGGCTTATTAGAAACAAAGGGAGCTTTCTCTGTCTTCTGGACCTAAACATAATGATGCTTAAGAGCTGCATTAATAACGAGGGCTGCGGTTTTTGCATCGTCTTCTGTTACATATTCATAAGTTCTTAACGACGCTATGCGACAAGGAATGTAAACATTAACATCGCCTTTTTAAATCTCAGCTCTCTTCCTGCAAGGCTATAATCACACACACCCCAAGTTATTCTTTGCACTTTTTCTTCCAGTTCACTGCATAATTAAGGAGGGACAGAAGAAGAATTGTACCTCGTGTTTTTTAATTCTAATGACTTCACAGCGCGTGTTGGTCGTTTATATGAGTGGCTAATCTGTGACCTCAATAGGGTTTCTTTTTTTTTAATGTAGATATATGTAATATGCACTTGTATTTCCTTTTCTAAATGAGTTCTTTCATTGCATCTATTATCCGTTCGTTGTTTACAGTTGGGTCAGAAACAACAATAGCAAGCGTAAACTAGCAGAAAATAAAATCATTCTTAGAAAATCAGGGTACAAGAATATATACTGCATTCATCTGGATCATAATATGCTCCACTGGCGAGACTTTAAAAAAGACAATGAATATTCCTTGGAATTCTCTTGCTAATGGTGACGTAACACCAAGAATTCAGTTTGCAGCATATAAATAAGGAAATAAAATCACATAAGGTCGAATAGAAACTGCAGTCAAGTGCTTCTTATTTATCCTACTCCTGTCTACACACTGTTATGTAACCCAAACTTCATAATTAATTATAATACATAATTTGCTCCCTAAAACTACTAAGAAATTAAAAGTGTTACTTTGGTTTAGGCACTTACTTGAATTTGTCAAAAATTCTGTGTTGTCTAATTCATATATATTTTTCGGCCAGCAGCTATCTTTTGCCACTAACCGCTTTCTTCTTCGGTTGTTAAGAAACAGACCCATTAGCCTGTTGTCATTAAAATTAATCTGGAAAATTAAATCTTCTAAGCTTGCGACAGAATTCTTGGGAGACAGGATCGGACCAACCCAGGGCCTGTACCAACAGAGGCCAACACAAAAGAGTGTGTTCGATACAGAGGTATAGACCTCAGTACCGAAAAAACTCTTGTACTTATTAGACTGCTTATGTTGATGCATGTAAAACGTATCGTACCAAAACTGTATACACAACCCCGTTCCTGAAGATGAACCCTCGATTTCGAAACATGCAGAAGTCATAAAAAAATTAAAATATTAATTTAGGAAATGTGCATTTCGTTGGCTTATAAAAATAGCTCAATCATTCGTATATTTTATAATAATTACATACACTCGTACACAATAATATAACGTAATAAAATGTAAAATATTGCAATCCATGTACGGGGTCTGTTTGTTAGTACCCATTAAGGACATTGGACTTTACTTAAATGCTGAGTAAACTTACTAATTTTGGTTATTAAGGAGTGCGACTTAGACCTTCGTAGTCGTTTCTCAGATGGAAATCAGACATTTAGATTTATATGACCAGTAACAGATATATTCCAGTCAAAAACAAATTGGTGTGAAGTGCAGCCTTACCTTGTGGGGTGTGAGTTAATTTTATTAATAATGGATGAATTTCCTTTTGTGTTGTACTTGGTTAGAACTGTGCGTGAACTTGACTCTAGTCTAGTTACGTAATGAAAAAAAATTATAACAATGGAAAGCGATAGAACGTGTCTATGCTTTCCCTGCAAGCTTCACACGCAAATATCAATACTAACACCGAGCTGTCAAGGCCACAGCTTTACTCGCAACAATCAGTACAATTTCGTATATCGTCAAGAGACTGCTGGACAAAATTACAACAAATAGTTAACAAAGAAATCCATTGAAAATATGGCAAGTTAAATTGTTAGGAAATTACAAGAACGTAACAAAATTGAATGACTGAAAAAGAGTTAAGAACAATTTAATATTGTGAGTTGTTCTCGCCTATCACTTCAGAATCTTTTTCTTACTGTGTGCTGTCTATGTAAATAGATATTAAAGTAGATATGTTTATAATTTTGCAAGTTATTGTGTATGAGTTTGGTACACTGCTTTTCATATCAAGGGAACTTTATATGCTGAGGATGTTCGAGAATAGGGTGCTGGGAAACGTGTTTGGGCCTAACGATGGGGACATAATGGAAAACTGGCGAAAAATGCATGGTGAGGCGCTTTATGATTTTTACTGCTTGCCAAATATTCGGATTTTCAGATCAATGATGATGGGATGGACAGGGCATGTGGCGGATAAGTGGGAGAGGAGAAACTCATACATTGCTTTAGCGGCGAAACATGATAGAAATATACCGCCCTGAAGAACAGAACGTAGATTGGGTAATAATATTAAAACTTTCTTCAAATAAATAGGCTGTTATGGCGTGGAATGAATTGATCTGGATGGGGACAGGGACAGTAGGAAGGTTTTGTGACGGCGGTAAGGAACATCAAGGTTCCCAGGGAATATCTTGGCTAGCTGAGGAACTATTAGCTTCTCAAGGAGGGTTTTGCGCCATGCAGTTTGATTTTTGGTTGGTTACTCACAGAGGCCATATTTCTTACGTACGTAGAGGAAGTGCAAATGTTCAAGTAGCGGTCAGATTTGGATGTTTTGGACACCCCTTGTTCTTTCCACCAATGGAGGAGGGACAATAATTGAACAATCACTACTCAATTGACAATCGCCACGTTGTTGTTCAAGGAACCTTGTTACAAAAGAAACCGATCGGTATTCTGAAAGTGGGTGCAACGGCAACCCAATACACAGCGGAGTAAGTTGGATTACAAAGCACGCAGGCGCTCTTGACTACCGGACCACAGGTTCTGCGTAGCACTGACCCTCGGTTCCAAAACAGGGCACCGTATGTGCAAGAGGAACATATATCACGCATTAAGTTGCTTGCAAATTCTAAGGACACTGCCTACCACTAATTATTATTACTATTATCATCATCATCATCATCGTCGTCGTCGTCGTCATCGAATTTTTCACTTCTCAACTTTGGCTGGGAAATAAAAATTATTATTTATTATTATTATTATTATTATTATTATTACCATCATCATTATCATCATTTTATGATCACAGGTTTTACCAAACAAACTGCAAAATTTGGTACCATGTGCTATCGTAAATTAAGAGTCACCTCTCGCTTTTAGACGTTTCACCCGCTAGTGCAAGATCTCTTGCAACACACACAATAATGAAATGATTATTATTATTATTATTTGGTTTTTACTGTCGGTTCTTTAACAAGTCACTGTTTGACGGACGTATATGAAGGGCCAGTTTCGGTTTTTTAGTTCGGTACAAGAAACATCTCTGCCTGAATCAATTCTGAAAGTCAATTATCAATTCCAAACGCTTTCATTTGTTCTTTTCTTTAGTGACTCGACGCCATATAACGTGGTCTGACGTGCGTAGATTACAGTCTTTACAGTGAACATAAATCCTCTGCAAATTCCACGTACGTACTTATTAATGTCTTGGCGTATTCGTGACAAATAGCGGTAGAAGCACGTTATTTAATGACGTGTGATGGTAACACTGATAAGTCTGGTAACAGATGAGTGAGTGATTGTGGCGTAATGATGAACTGATACTGACAGGGGAAGGCAATACTTATCGAAGAAAGGTTCTGTGCCAAAAGCACTCTGTCCGCCACATGGACTGGGCTAAAAACCAGGCCTCCACAGTGGAAAGCCGGCAACTAAATGCCTGAGTCATAGCACGGATCCAGGAAGTTGTGCTATGGGAATTTTACATGGATTAACTACTCGTATATAGAGTCAAGAATATTTTCATATCGAAACATTTTTAATTTGTAATGAATTTGGTTATTATTATTATTATTATTATTATTACCGTCGTCCTAGTCGTCAGAACCACTATTATTATTATCATCATCGTCATCATTGTCGCCATCATCAGGAAATTAGTTTGCTCGGTCTCTACATTGGTAGAAATTTACTGTTTTAATCCCCCTACTTAGCTCTGTAGCTATTATCGTTTTTTTCATTTAGCTCATATCACTGATGGCCGACCTTTCGTTCTCGCCAGCACCTTGTGTCTTTCTGTAAAAGTCCAGAACTGCTCTGAAGACCAGCCAGTCCTCTGTCCACATCGCTGTTCATTTTCATCGTATGGTGCTTAAAGACACACAGAGCAACTTCAATCTCGCTTTACTTGCATCATCGAAACACATCAGCTTGTTTTCTGAACGCACGACTATCTGCTGAAAAACTTGCAATAAATATGACCTTGCAGTTTCTTTGAGACAGGCTACATCAGCTTCACAAACATCCGCAGGTCAGCTGCTTGATCAACACAATAAAGGAATAACTTTGCTGTGAAGCACATGAGGTGGTTCATGTCAAAAGTTACCATATTGGTGGAAGTTTATTGTTTCGATCCACCTACTTAGCCGTTTCGCTATTATCGTTTCTTCTATTTAGCTCATATCACTGACCTCTCTCTACCTAGCTTTACGATGCAGGCTGTGGCATTAGCAGGTTGACACCACGAAAAGGAGAAGAAAAATTTGCCTAAACGCTTTACTTTTTGTAAACATGTTAACCAATTTCGTGTATAAATGTCCCTAAACGCGTACTGTGTGATTTTTCGAACCCCATTGTTCTTGATCTTTTACAAACACATTCACAGCAAGGTTGTCTACTACAAACATCGCAATGCATAAACCGACGTTTTGCCTTTGTGTTTCCTAATGCATCGTTATATCGAAAAACTTAAGAAACAGAATGTATAGACTTCATGAATAAAGCATTTTGTGTTATGTAACGTTCTACTGCATAAAAATTATTTTTAAGAAAATTTGTTGCTTTTAATTTTATTGTTGTTATTACTATACTGGACGAATGCGGGCCAAATTAAATTCACCGCAGTCCGTATAGCAGCGTATGTGAAGGTGAATACCTTCTGGAATCTGAAGCCTTGCTCAGGGTGCCTGTATCGGTATTCAAGAGCGTCATTTCCCAGAGGGCAGTATTCTTCATAATTCATTATTCCTATATCCTCGTCACCTTCATTTCAGTAAGATATCGTTCAGTGCTTTCGCAGACGAAACCCATAGACAGGCAGACACGACCTTCCCCATTATGCTGCTGGTGTAAGGAACTTTTTATGTCTCCACACAAGTGTCTGGGTGTAAGATGATCCCTTCTTGCCCTGCTGTCCTATAGCACCCTCTAACAGCTCCTTTCTTCTTCGCGTCATCGCAACTAACCATTCAGAGCAGCGCGGAGTACTTACAAAGTGATCCAATTATCTCTTTCTCTTTCACCCTGTGTGTATGGCGCCTAACTCGCCTCTTAATAACAGTGTAAGGAACATCAATTTTGCAGTTTCTGTTCTTTTGTCATTATTCTTAGTGGTTCATTTTTCACTTCCAAAAAGTAAATTTGGTTTGATTCAATATTTGATGGCACATTTGCGTTCCCGCGTCAATAACTCACCCAATAAATCTTCTTCCTCCTACTCTGTGAAAAAGATCGAGTGTTGTATAGCTCGTTCAGACGTTTAGAAATTAGGTTAATATTTCCAGCGACTCTTCTTTATTTTTTCGTTCGTTTGCTTTGTGAAAGTACGTGTAGGTCAATGCAGCTTTTGAGACCAAGGTTCTTGTGCTGTACATACACATTGTGTCAAGCTTGACGTTCTAAATAAAAGTTTACTTATGTATTTTGAGTCATATGACATATTCATGGCTTTTTCAACCTGACATTTTCATTCAGTAACCTGCAGATTATTAGACACAATGAAATAAAGTGAAACGCCAACTTGATGCAACTAGCTAATTTTATTGATGTATTCTCAGTTCGACATGTTTCGGGCGCATACGCCCATCATTAGGAACATTAGATGTTGAGTTACAGCATATGGTTTTCTGCACCGAGTTTTTGGATGGGTGGTGGTCTTGAGAGCCGCTGTGTACGGTGCGGATGGTGCCGTGCGAGTCGCACGGCACCATCCGCACCGTACACACGACCTA
>Ga0123352_10013318_pt1 | contig 13052 bp, 9 predicted proteins | sample TergutLab28metaG_FD_89700 | JGI IMG/M metagenome (GOLD analysis project Ga0123352, IMG submission 89700) | Labiotermes labralis P1 segment gut microbial communities from Petit-Saut dam, French Guiana - Lab288 P1 | ecosystem: Host-associated > Arthropoda: Insects > Digestive system > Gut ... | reverse complement strand
TCTGGCCATTATCTCCGTAACCGTTCAACTTTGGATATACGTGTTTTGGGTTATATCGGTATACTTTAACATAAGGAACACTCTCCCGAAGTCTGGCACATTCCTCCTGGGACACCCTGTATATAACCGTCTACGAGTTCGGACAGGAAGGCTCTCATCGTTAAGTTTTCTGTAGACGCCTCTTCAGCTGTTAACAAACAGTGTTTTACTTTGATGTTTGTGTGACCGTGCATCGCTGATATAATAGTATAAACAACCAAGTAGATGCAACAATAACAACTTATTAGTAATTTCAATCAGCTCAACATGTTTCGGGCGATAATTTCGCCCATCCTCAGGAGCACTAGACCTGTGTTTACAGCTTCTTCGGATACCACAAGCTCTAAACACAAGTCTAGTGCTGCTGAGGATGGGTGAAATTATCACCCGAAACATGTTGAGCTGATTGAAATTACTAATAAATTGTTGAATCCAGTTGCTTCTTTATACTATAGCGTTTTACCTGTTCACAATCCGTGAGCAGCATTCCTTAGTTTGCACAATCCATTGCAATTAAGACAAATCAAATTCACTTTTTTCTCATTTTCCCCATTTTTATTTACATAAACCCGAATCCCAGAGCCGATGTCAGTTGTCCGCAGGTTGCGGGTTGCCGCTTGTAATTTGAAGAAATCGACAAGTGAGCAGGACGTCTTAAGCACTAACGCTTGTGGTTTGCTTGCTTGAGACCCTGGTTTCGAATATCGGCTGGGTGTTAAAGAATTAAGCACATCAACACGAACTCAATGCCTGTTCTTGAATGTTTGGGTATGTGGAGTTCGAAAGAATACAGTACAAAAAGACAATAAACCAGCTGCAATATATCGGATATTCTGTACAGAACTGGGACGGAAATTTACGCCCGGGCTAATCAGATTTGCTGTGAACGCCGTTGCCAATTTTTTCCGACCCAGAGCGTACTAAAAGACTATCTCATCAGTGACAGTAACTGAATTGTGCCAGGCAAAAAGACAGTAGAATTACCGCATGAATGAGCTAATCCGAAATTGAACTTCAGCTAGATGTATCAATATCAAACAGAATGAATCAGTTATCCCATTATCACCACGAATGCCGCGATGGTATGAAACTGATTGGTATCCGCAGGGCTCGTAAATTCCTGAGACGCAGTTCAACAAAATTTTGGATATTCGTGGCGCATAGAGTTTTGGGCCACAGCAATCATCTTTAAATTGTCTGTGCTTGTATTTTTGTTAAAATCACAACTCAACAAAAACTGAACCACAAAACTTAAAACTTGCAACTGCAAACAATCCAACAAAGAAACTGTTCATGTCACATCTGCCGCTGTATGTATTACGGTGAACGACTGGAGGACGTTTCGATCAGACTGCCATATCGCGGCCTGATGTGTGGCTTAAGAGCAAACCGGTCCGTACGGATACCCTGATGGCAATAAACCCTATGGCTCCCAACCCCAAGGAAAACACTTCGTGCCTTGGATTAGTTACTGAAAACTATTAACAGTTATTTCAGTAGTTTCATCTTCTGTGCATTAATCAGATCCATAATACAGGGTTATGCAAAATGATTGTCGGGGTACAATTGTCCAAAGACAATTCCGCACCAAATTCGGGAAACAAACACCATCTGTCAATTCCATTCGAAGATAGTATACACAGTTTCAAGAGACGGGGTGCGTGTGTATCCCGGAACTGAAGGTACGAATCAGAACCGCCATTGAAACCAACACCACTGACATGCTACAAACAGTTTGGAACGAAATCGATTATCATGTTGATGTTTGTAGAATCACAAAGGGTGCATATATAGAGTACCTGTAAGGTATGTAACAAAAACTTGGAGTGTTGTTCTATTAAATAAAAAATACACATACTCCTGTCTCAAGTGTATTGTGGATGACAGGTTGTTAAAACGCCGACAATCATTTTGAATAACCCTGTATATACACAACCAACGAAATGAACTTCAAAGTTTATGATATATTTTATACACTAAATTCTCACCAACATGTTTCGGTCGCCACTGAGGCCATCTTCAGGGTGATGTTATTATTACAAGAATACAAAGGTACAAATGTTATTAGCTGTGTCACCGTCACTCCATAACAATAAAAATTGATTATACTTTCAGTTAAAACTGTATAAACTATGTATATTTTCTATTATTTATATGCAATATTTTATAAAATAATAACATCATCCTGAAGATGGCAGCAATAGCGGCCGAAACATGGTAAGAATGTAGTGAATAAAATACATCATAAACCTTGAAGTGCATTTTGTTGTCTGTTTATATTACGTTATCAGTTAACGTATCTTGCAGGGGATTACTGAAAAAGAAAAGTAATCAGTGAATCTTCTAACAGCTTAACGTGTGTCGTTTATTCAGGTATACAGAGAGTAAAACAAGAGGACTTCTATTCAGTACCACAGCTCAGGCAGTTAGTCACCGGTTTGTTACGGCGTGGGGCCGGGTTCAATCCCATGCCAGTCAGTATGCTATTTGTCGTCGATATAGCGAACTGGGGCAGATTTTTCTCCCAGTACTTTGGTTTCCTTTTTATTATCTTTCCATTATCATGCTCTATACGTGTTCATTCACCTATCGCCAAAATCATGTAACCTTAACAACTGAAAGACTAGTTAAATAATGCTTAATAAGAAGGTGGTTACGTTTTATTTCAGTATCCTGGTGTTCCATAACTTCCGTTTGGAAAGACGGAGGACAAAACTAAAGCGCATGTTTCACTATGGACTGCCTAAAGACAAAAAAAAAAGCGTAAGCCTGCGTCTTTTTTCTGAAATGAGGCCCCATTTTACATAAAAAGTTCAGTGCAACACAATTGCGTTCATTATTGTTTTTATAATGAAGGTAGTGTGTAAAATTGCAGGTATGCGTCATTCAACATCGCAGTTCGTTCTCAACCGCAATCCGTTTATCGGTTATTTACAGAGTGCTGATAAGTCCTTAGCCCGACCAGAAAGGAAACAAACTGATGTTTCCATCAGAGTGGTGTGAATTTCATTCGGTGCCTTGCCTTGCAGGAAAAAAAGAAACTTGATGACAGCACGTGTCTCGATGTTGTTGAAATCGCGCCCTTCCCCGACATGCTTCCGAGCTTGTTTCCTTCCTGGTCGGGCTAAGGACATATCAGCACCCCGGTATTGACGTTTTCAGGATCTGAGACAACACAGCCGTAAATGGTAGGATAATAAATAAAGGTAAAGTAAAGGTCACCCTAGAAGAGGCCACGAAGGCCCAGAGGGGGGTAGAGGTATAGCTCTACTCTTTCCTTAACCTAGGCGCTAGATGGGGGTGGGTGGTCAACGCCACTCCCCGGCCGCTTTACCCCCGGAAAAGAGACCTGGTATCGATTGTTAGGAGGCTGGTTGGGACCCAGGGCCGGTCTAGACAGTTGCGGAAAATCTCGTCCCCACCGGGATTCGATTCCAGGACCTTCCAGCCCGTAGCGAGTCGCTATACCGACTGAGCTATCCCGGCCCTTCGGTAGGATAATAAATAAATAATTTAATTGGAAATGATACGGTAGAAAGTTTTCGTGGCATAAAATGAGGTATTATCTCGGTAATTGGAGGGACTGAGAAGAATCAGGAAGGTCTTCGGTAAATATAGTCGATCTACGAGCCCAGGTATGAACACGGGACCTCACTAACATGTAATGTGTGGCCAGCCTTGTAACTACCGTACCGCTACGTTCAGCTGTCACAAGTTATTACGCATGAGACAGTACCGGAGAATAGGCTAATTAAGTGCTATTATAGCCCCGTTCTGAAGACGCTGGGAGAAACACGGATCAATCCAATTACTGAGCTATTTATCTCCCGAGCCCAGCCACTTCGCCGTCTGCCTCCACTCCCGACCGAATGCGCTGGCAGCTGATAGCTGTAACGCGAACTTGAGTCCCAACATAATGAGAAAGGGGAACATCTTTCGGACACACACACACACACACGTCACATTCGTACACTTATTACGTCACTCCAGTACACACACAGCTTATTCATTTACACATGCATAAATTAGTTGCTTAACTATTGAAATGCGCAGTTACCTACACATTCATGCACTTGTGAAGTAAGTAATACGTGCACTGTTCCTCGTCAGACAGGAGCATCACGCGGGTTGTCACAGGATAACTGCGAATGATTCTCATTCAGTGAAGTACCGGGTTCAAATCCCAGGTGGGATACAACAGTATGCTTCAATTTTGGTCCCACCCTAGCTTGATACACACTATGAGTTTCCATTCAGTAAAGTACGGGGTTAAAATCCGAGTTGGGACACAACTGTATGCTTCAATTTTGGTCCCACCTTTGCCTAATCCACACTATGGCTATGCTCACAGCTCGAGGTACGCTCACGGTACGCTCAAGATCACGTACTTGGGTAGAGCAATCACAATTACCGTTCTTTGCGACACTCGAGCGCAATTCATTGCGCTTGAAGCGTGTACAAAAGCTTAACAAATTAATTTCTGGCAGTTGTCGCATTTTGCAGAATCAAACATTCTTCAGAAGAGCACCCGCTCTCACTACAGCACCCCGTGACGTAAGCATTGGGATATGGGAAAATAAATTTCTCCCAGATCTCGACATGCCCGTCAGCTGACTTTGAGCTCACTCTAAGCGTAATCGTCGCTTGGATCAAGTTTCATTGTACCGGGTGTCTATGAGCCAACGGCGAACTACGTCATCACGCCAACTCGCATAGCCACTGACCAAACGTTACGTGGCCCTACTGTGTTCAAAATGTACCTACCTAGCAGGTCAGTCAATATAATAAATTCTGTTTGTCGTATGGGTGTGAAACTTGGTCTTTTGCCCTAGTGCAAGAACATAGAATGACAACGATAGAGGTTTGGGTTTTAGAGTAAAACGTGTGAAAGTAAGCTGCAGAAAATTACAGGAGAATGGGCAAGTTTTCATGAATCTCTCTGAGTGTAGCCTATTCCTCTCAAATAATAATATTAAGTGACATTCCAACTTACAAACGCTAGCGTACTTTGCTGGAAGTCAGAATACTTGAAGAGAATGTGACCCTATTCAAATAGCTGCGAGTTCGTTTCCAAATGCACAGCCAGTTGGTTCACACTCGATAAATTCTTTTCAGGCGACAAAGACTTGTTTGTCGAAGGCTGGCAGGTTCTCCTCTTTACTGTTCGTGATAATTCCGACTTATATATTTCGTTTCTCTACTCACCTTCATTGATATTCTCTTGTCTCGGTTATTCCAGCGTAAGTCATTAAGCAAAAACACGTGGTGCAAACGGTCCAAACTGTACGTTAACGAATTAGCTGGGAGGGAAATTTATGAGTCAGTTATTTAAACCACAGTCATACTGCCTGCTGAGACATTTGAAAACTTTGCGTGTTGCTCGTATAGTTATGCATGTGTTTTGTGTAATAAACATGGAATATGCCTCTGGACAGCATTAGATTTTCGAACGCTGTGACGAAGATGTATTACGTTTACCGTAAGGTAGAAAGTAAATTCTCATGTACTGCTGAGATGAAATTTGTCTTTAAAGAGTCCAGTGAAATATATTAGAGTACCAGTAGGTAAATTAAAGATTTTCACTGGAAGATAGAACTTACTGATTATGCCCCATTTATGCTCATAAATGTTTCGTCATTTTGTCTTCCTTTACGCCACTTCCATTCGTTTCCACTTCGATATCAGATGTAAAACGGAACGTCTGTACTCGCCTAGTTACACCAGAGCCACCTGTTAACAAGACCTTGATTTAATTTCACTGCGCCCGCTGGTGTCGCTACGAATGCTGCGTATTCTGATTGAATGAACGTAACCGTGGAACAAATGACGATACAATAGACCCAATAAACAGAAGATGTCTGTTCAGAGCGATTCAGAATGTAAAAATTATGTGTCTGTACAACATGGGAACATGATTATCGCTACAAGCAGAGCAAGGCATGTTTAACGAAACGTAACTGCTCCTATACACTGCTGTCAACACAATGGAAATAGGGTGGCAGTTTGAAGAGCACACAGATCTACGCAGTAAACCTATTGTTTCGCTGCATTCTGGACTGTGACTCTGAATAGCCTTGTACGTAAGTACCGATGTTTCATGCGTATATTCTGCCTCCTACTTCAGAGTAAACGATAACCTCTATACCAAACTACAAGTCATCTCGTAGCAGCCTTCATACTGTCTTTGTGATGACCTTGAATCTACCGTACTCTATGAGGAGGTTAGTCGACGCTAAATAGAGGCAGAAGAGTCCTCCCAAACGTCTCCACTTTTCTACATGCATTTGCAACCTACAAGATATTGTCTTTACTAGCCGCCTCGCTAACCTCAAATCTTACATGAATATTCTATATGGGGAAGACATTCTAAAAACACTCCTGCCCTGAAGATTTAGTGCGCAGTTTTCTCCGACCAGTTGCTAATTTTATATCACGCCAAACTGCCTCACTTCCCAGAAGACAGTAAATTTTATATTGACCACGGTGATAACCTCCAGTATTTACAAGACACGTTTGTCCTTGCCTCCGCTTTAGGATAACAGTTGCACTGCCATGACTTTGTGTCCTGTAATTAGTCCACATGTTGGTATTTTTCTCGTGTATATCTGAATATGTAACGACGTCAAAGTTTTGGCCTCAGTTCTCTCGGCTAAAGTTGAGAGACGCGGGAACTTAACGGGGCCGAAAGCTGTGACGTCAGAAGACGATACGAACTGCATTGTTCAACTCTGAACGAATTAAGACGCTCTACTAATGCCGCAACAAACACTCTCTTCCTTTAAGCAAGACTGTCGATAATGGAACTGTGAGCGAATCGAGAGGATGATTCAGGATTCCGTTCCATCTTATGGCTCTACAACCCCTTCTGGGCCCTGGCCTACTTCAGAAGACGCCTCGATTCTTCTTTTTCTTCTGCTCGTCTCCTCTAACCTCTTATTCCTAGGATCTGTGATGTGTCTGTCCGGACGACGTCCTTCCATCTTGTTCTTGGTTTTCCCACTGGTCTTTTTTTTTTACAAAATTTCCCATTAAAAACCTTTTTTTTTATCCTTTCCTCTTCCATTCTTATAATATGACCCACCCATCCTAGTCTTCCGATTTTATATCTTTGTATAAATTATAAATTTCACTATTCCATCTAGAACGCCAGCGTCTTTTATTTTGTATTGGGCCATAAATTCTTCTTAATATTTTAGTTTCAAGTGTATATAGCATTTGTTCTCTCTTTTGTATTACGGTCGAGGTTACACTTCCATAATACAGTACTGGCTTAATTAATGTTTCATATAATCTTATTGTATTATTACAGTTGATTTGTTTAGATCTAAATATAGTTTGCAGAGAGGAATAGGCTTTATTAGCAGCTAGGATTCTAGTTTTAATTTTGTATCTGGTATCATTAGTATTATTGATTAGAGTCCCCAGATATTTAAAGCTCCTAACAAATTCAACGCCATGATCTTTAATTTTAAATATTTCGCTTATTCTTTTTGTTCTCCTAGTTTGTACCACTGCAAATATTTTTTCAACTCGGATGTTTAGCACTACTTCTTTAGTTCTCCCTTTCAGCTCTTCGCATACTTCAGAAACAGCTCTTTTCATTCTTCCCATAATGTTTATGTCGTCTGCACATCCTATTAACTGCACTGATTTGTAAAATATTGTGGATTTTCATTTACTGACATCTAATTACCCACTCCACTGTTCTGTGAAAGAGGCTGAGTGCTATCCATCTCCTTGTTTCAAGCCATTTCCTACTTTAAAATCATCAGTCATCAGATGATTCTGGATAGCTCAGTCACTATAGTCACTAACCACGAGGTGGACGACCGGGATTCGATTTACGGCAGGGAAGGAAACTTTATATTTACCGAAACGTCCACACCCACATTTCTGTACCTTTCGAACCTAAGCAGTGGCACTGTACGTTCCTTTGTTGGTACTGAAGAATCCACCTTCCAAGGATAACAACTCGCCTCCGTCTAGTGCTTAGGTTATGAGTGTGGAGCTCTACCGCCACTTCTCCATACATCTTCATTGTCCGATTCGTAATTAAGATCAAGGTCACTTTTTCCTTAATGGTAACCCGAAGACAGTTTATATGTCAGGCAAAGAATGCTCAATATGAATTTGACATTCACGTGAAGTCATTTATATTGCCATAATTTGAAGATTTGTTGGAATTTATTTTGAAAGTCTTTGTGCTAAACCTTAGTCTCACTAACAACGTAAACTATGCTCGTTAATGCAGAGGTACGGCTCTGGACTTGCATTCGTGAAATTCCTACTTCAAACCTCCGCCACATCATCGGCTGTCTTGATGGTTTTCCTTGTCTTTCTCATCCTACTAAGCCAATTTCCATAATGCTAACTCTATAAAGCCAGGTCGCTTCCTTCTAAAATCCTCCCACTTCATCGACCATTCCATTACACGCCACTGTATAGCCTTAGCTACAAAGAACGCCGTCAAATAAACAACAAATTTAAGCAATAACCTACAAACAGCAACTCCATGGCAACACAAAGCTTTCTCAGTAATCACTGCTGGACCTACACTGCCTATTCAGTCACTTGCTGGTACTTTCCTGTGAATAATGGATATCAAGCAACATCCGTGCAAAAGATGCATTTGTATGGCACAACAACCCCTAGTGGGCCAGAGCCTCCTCATTGTCGAGGCTTCACGATCACGCTGACACAGCACACTCGGTAAGACTCCTCTGGACGAGTGATAACCCTGCCATAGAGAACTCTACCTGACAACACACAACATTAACAAGAGACAGACCACCATGTCGCAGCAGGATTCGAACCCACAATCATACCAAGCGAGCGGCCGCAGACCTACGCCTTAGACCGCGCGGCCACTGGGATCGACTGCAGTACATACGCTTTCTCCTTGACTGTAGGTCCCGCTGAGAGAGAGCCTTGGCCTCCTTAATTACGGACGTCCATTGTTCCCTATCGAGTGTCTTCTGTCACCATCTCTTAACCTTTATCTTCCACAGATTCTTCTCAGCATCTCCCAACCATCTCAGTCCAGGTCTTCCCCTTCTCTGCTTCCCTCCGTCTTACTCCAAAATACTTTAACTGTCCTTCCTTGTTCATTTCTTACTACTTGTTCAGTTCATTCCAATCTGTTCTTTTTAATATCTACTTTTACGTCTAGATCTTTATCTCCCTTAATTCCTGATCAGTTCTTTTTCTCCATATTCCTTGCTCTACCACCGGTCCATATATTCTTCTTAATATTCCCCTTCTGCCTTGTACCCAGTCTCTTCATATCCATCCCAGCCACAGCCCATTTTCCACCGCCAAACCCTACAGTTGATTTCACCATAGTTTGATATAATTATCTTAATTTTAACTGCTGTACTCATGGATCTAGACCTAAATATTTGCCTTAGCCTATAAACACATCTGTTACCTGCAGCAATCCTTGATTTTATTTCATAATTTATTAAAATTTTTTAATTTGTCGATGTACCTGAATATCTAAACTTCTGAACCCCTTCAAATACTTGTACTTGTCCGTCCATTATCAGATCTTGCTCTAAATTAGTTATATTTCTATTTATTTTCATGTACATTGTTTGGTGTCGTTTATCACCAGCCCAATGCTTACTGCAGCTTCTTTAGTCCGTGTTACTGCTCCATCAATCGCTCTAACCCATCGCCCAATTATTGACACATCAACTGCGTGTGCTATTTACTGTTTCTTTCTGTTGAAAAATTGTTCCAGTCGGATTGGTCTCTATATTCCTTATCACCTTCTCCAGTACAACACTAAACAGTGCTGTAGACAGTGCATTTACCTTGTGCCAAGCGTTGTACTGTGCCAAATGCTTCTGCCAGTTGAACTTCGATTTTCACTATTCCTTTTAAATCTCTTAACATCATTTTTATTAAGTTCACTGATTTCTTTCGGATATAAAAATCCTTTAACATTTCGTATAAATATGTTATTTATTGAGCCGTAGGCGGCCTACTGCTTACATGCAATAAATGGGTGCAAATCTAGATTAAGTTCCTAAAATGTTTCAACAATACATCTTAAAGTAAATAAATTATTAGCAGTTAACTGTCCTTTCCTAAATAAACTGTGATAATCTCCTAAAATTTCCTCCGCATAAGTGACCGGCCGTCTATGCAGGATATTAGTCAGCATTTTGTAACATGTATTTAATAAGGAGATTCCCCTACAATTGCTACAGCGCAATTGATCTCCCTTCCTATGTATGGGCCATATAAATGCAGTCTGCCAGTTGTCTGGCATTTGCTCTGATACCCATATCACTTCCATCAGTGACTGAATATCTACCCATACTTTTTGTCTCCACACTTGAATAGTTCTCCACTGATACTGTCCTCTCCTGGTGACTTAATATACTTTAATGTTCTTATTATTTCCCATAACTAATTTTTTGTTGCGGGTTCAATTTGCTTTTCAGGTCCTTTATCTATTACTTCTTCCCTTATCTCCACATAATCCTTAATTCTAAGAGTTTCACAGATACACTGCTTACATCTTTTAATTATCAATCAGCCATTGCCAATTAAATTATAATCCCTTTCTTTACAAACAGACTTTCATGCTTAGAAGCAGATCCCGCGAGCTACTGTATAGAATTTTCTACTATACTCCTTTTATTTGTTTCTCCATACCTTCCTGATCCTCAAGATCGTGGGCTTTTTTTCCTCTCCTCCTTGGCTTCCCTTCGCTTATTTTTGTAATTCTCGGTATTCACTCTCATCCTCTTATTCAGCATTTTTGTTCGGGCTCTATTTCTTTTTTCCGCCTTCACGTGATTTTCCTCGTCATACCAACCATTCCTCTTCTTCCTTTCTTCATAACCCACCACCTCACTAACCTCACTAACGACTGTTTTCACCACTTTCTTAGTATTCTCCCACTTAGCGTCACTTGTTTCCTCATTCTTACAGTTTTTGTTTATGATTTTCAGTAAACACCTTCCTTATCTCTTCTTTGTACAGTACATCATCAAAATTTCCATATCCTCTAACTTTTTAACGTCTCACTTATTTGTTTTGCACCGTGCGTATTTTTGTACTCTGATATCCCCTGTCGATATTTAATTCAAACTAAATGGCGATCCCAGGCACAGTCTGAACTTCTACAACTTCCCACATCCATAATGCTTGAAGTATGCCTTTCATCTACCAATACACGGTGAAAGTCATTATTAGTTCTTCCATCATGGGATTGTCAAGTCTTCTTATTTACGTTTTTGTGTGGGAAGTAGTGGGTGGCCAAACCAGTTTTCCTAAACCGATTCACATTTGATGTTTCATACACTTAATTTCCTTACCAGTGGCTTAAAAACTTCTTTTCTTTCTATTTTTTAATTAAAATCGCCCATTAAAATTTTCGTATCGTGTGCTGGAATTCTTTAACCTTTAGACGCCTAATGTCAACTATAGTTGACGTACCGCACTGCTAACGTCCAAAGTTGCATTTTATAAATTTATTCAACAAATATAGGTACCGAATATTTTAAACATGGTGTATACTCTCCGGTTTTTTTTTTCTCTTCAAAATGCAGTTTGTTTCATAATTCTAACGTATTTGGTTCCTGTATTATTCACGTTTTATATACAGGGTGTGCTAAAATTTAAAAAATAATTCCGGCGCCAATTGTTTAATATATATGGTGTAATTTATCGAAAAAAGGATTCTTTAACTAGCTCGCATTTTTCTTCCGTAGGCACATGTACCGAAATTAGTGTAGTAAAATTATTAAACTCTCCTCCCATTCTCAAGGAGCATATTCTCTCATCCACTGCCTAAAAATTTATAATTGCTTGTTTATACCTCCTGCTAATGAGAAAACTGGTTACAAAGGTTGTACCTTCATTACCACCGTGCATCAGTATGAACTTCCCTGCATCCAACGCTCAACTTCCCTGCATCTTATCTCTTGGACTGCTGCAATATCAATTCTATATTTTTCCAATTCTGTTTTCAGCTGTTTTAACGTTTCTGCGCCATACAGACTGAGTACATTCCAAGTAGCAATATAGACTTCACCGTCCTTATGATTTTCCCTTGGTCTTTTATCACTATTATCCAACAGGCGTCCATTATTAGGCTTCTCAACAATAACATATTTTACGGAGGTGAGGTTGTTAGCCTCACGCCCAACCCCTAATCACTTTCTGGCTGGGTCATCACCTTTGACCTGTCCGGCATGTGAGGCCCTAGCAGTAGCTACGCTGCCGCCAGCAGAGCTCTCAGGGTCGTTTGGCCACGCAAGTTCCACCTCTACGAAAAAGCAGACATGCTTTGGGGGGGGGGGGCAGTATATATTTATTTCCAACCTATTTCACATCTGTTAGTTCTTCTTCTTCTTCTTCTTCCTCCTCTTCTTCTGACACTACCACCTCACATGTTGTTTGGTCTTCTGCAACTTATCATTCCAGGCTTTTCTATTTTTGAAGATTTGGCTCCAATTTCTCAGTTGTAGCACATTTAAATCATTCATTACTTCATATCTCCATCAATTCTTTGGTCGCCCTTTGGTTTTACTGCCATACGTAGGATTAATGACTTCTAAATAGATTAACAAATATATGAAAGGAAGATCTACATGACATGGACATTGCCGGTAGTGACCTGCGCATGCGAAACCTGGACATTGTCTGACGGGACATAAATAACCCTCGTAAACATATTTGTGTTTCTTGTGTATTTTTCCACTCTAAAATCAAACATATTATTAGAATTGCGCTACTATACACAGTTTTTGCGTAACAATTTTTTAAAATACAATTTTTAGCCAATTTAGAACTTGTCTCGCTGCCTGCGTGTTTTAAATATGGCTGCAGCACTTTATTACATTCTAAACGCAATGTGGGCATGGAAACTTCACCATAACAAAGACAGTAGCCATGTGAGCAAACTTCATCATAACAAAGACAGTAGCCATGTGAGCAAACTTCATCATAACAAAGACAGTAGCCATGTGAGCAAACTTCATCATAACAAAGACAGT
>Ga0123352_10013316_pt1 | contig 13052 bp, 6 predicted proteins | sample TergutLab28metaG_FD_89700 | JGI IMG/M metagenome (GOLD analysis project Ga0123352, IMG submission 89700) | Labiotermes labralis P1 segment gut microbial communities from Petit-Saut dam, French Guiana - Lab288 P1 | ecosystem: Host-associated > Arthropoda: Insects > Digestive system > Gut ... | reverse complement strand
TAGCTGAAGATATATAGCTGAAGATATATAGCTGAAGATATATAGCTGAAGATATATAGCTGAAGATATATAGCTGAAGATATATAGCTGAAGATATATAGCTGAAGATATATAGCTGAAGATCTGTGTATTTGCTGACCTTTGCACATTGGCTTGCCTGTAAATACACTTCAAATCTCGAAGAATAAAAGGCCAACTTGAAGTCACTTGCTATTTTATTTCACTTCTTATGTGCTTAACATGTTTCGGACATTAATATATCCATCATCAGAAGCTTTTGACTATTCTGTTGAATTACACATTAGTTGTATTGTTCTTGGTTCGATGTGTGTTGGAGATTCGGTGTGGTTGGATTGGAGTGGTATCCGTGTTGCAGGCTGAAGCACAACAGATTAGTCGCAAGCTCCTGATGATGGATATATTAATGTCCGAAACATGTTGAGCACATAAGGAGTGAAATACAATAGCAAGTGACACCAATTTGGTCTTTTATTCTTCAACTATCACAATGATGCACGGTCCAATAAACATAAGATATTTCAAATGTTTTTGTTATACATGGCCACATAGAGTGTTTTCACAAATGATTATTAAGATATTTCCTCTTAAGCGTTCCAATCCTCAGGCCGCCAGTTGACGGCTTCTTGTCGTGGAAGCCTGCCTTATTTACATGTTTTCCATGAGCCGTATATAGTATGCTGTAAGTATGGGACTAGAGTGAACACAGTGGCACGGTGGTAAGTTTTTCTCCAAGTACTTCGCTTTTACCCATTTTGCATCCTTCAACCAATGCTCCATGCTCACTCATTATTCATCTAACATTAAAAAATTAGCGTTTTAAAGCGCTGTTAGTGAAAAACACACACATTATCAAAATATTTTAAAAAATAAGTCACTAAAAATCAGCATATTTAGAAAACCCTCAACACCACTTATGTCGAATTTATAAGCGTAGAGATAAAAGTGGATATACGTTTTATAAAATAAAAATTTCACACGTACGGGTTATAAGTTCTGCTTTAAAATATTAGTACTGTTACACACAAGGTAATAGACATAACAGCTGATTTTGTGTTGCCCAAGAAAATAGATATTCATTATTCGCATTTTCGAATTTACCACCGGTCTCCTACCGACTCTGGGGCAGTGACTTGAGATACTGTAAAGGGGCTTTAATATAGACTGACGATGTAACGTAACATGATGCTGCAGAGAATACTGGAGCAGAGAGGAAGTAACAAGACAGACAGTGAACGTATAACATAACAATGAGGCGCGTTCTTGCAATCATTGTTGCAGTGGAAGAGCAATAAAAATTACATATTCTGAATATGTGTTTGTAGCCTTAGGCATTCAGCATCCAGTGCGCAGGCGCCACATTGTCATCTGTGGCATGCCCGGTTCTACAATATTTTTTTACAGTATTTCATAAAGGGCATGATTTAAAAAAAAATTTTGAACATAAAATTTTTTGTCTAAAAAAGAATTGAGCGAGATATGATAAAAATGTATATTGGTCTTCATGTAAAGTACTCGTTATTTATGTCAGATGTTAATGAAACTTGAATTTTCTCGAAATATTTTCGATAAATCCTCAAATACCAAATTTCATGAAAATCCATTCAGTAGGAGACGAGTTGTTCCATGCGGACGGAGGGACGGACGGTCAGACAAACACGACGAGGCTAATCGTTGCTTTTCGCAATTTTGCGAATGCGCATAAAAATAGACCAGAGAAAATCGCTTCATAATTTTTACCTTTACAATTCTGGAGGGTGGGGGGGTGGTGAAATCCAGGAGGAGATGGGCGCGGCATGTAGCATTTATGGAAGAAATGAGAATCCCCACACATTTTAATTCGGAGCAGTCTTTCGGGAGACTGCGGTGTACGTGGGGAATATATGTAATGGACTTCCGAAAATATAGTGTGAGGCTACAGATAGGACTCATTGGGCTTTGTCTAGGATCCGGTGGTAGAATGGATTGAACACAGCATTGAATCTTTGGGTTGAATAAGTTGTCTGTTACACATGTGATTACACGTGAATGAGGAATGAAAAGATCTAAATTGCAAGACTACAGTATTTCGTACCTTTACAGCGGTAGGATGCTGAACGAGGAGAATCAAAATTTTCTGAAACTGTCATTCCAAATATAATAGGCATAATTATTGGACAACTGGCTAGACAGCCGAGAATTTCTTTGTATTAAAGACCAACAGTTTGCACATAACAAAATATATATGTGCATTATATATAATATATAATGTATATTATATATATATATAAGGCCTTCACCCCTACATGTTTCGTCGATCGGCCGCCACCTTCAGGGAGCAACACCTAAAACATGTTTGATATAAAACCTAATAAGGCCGGTTTACATCATTGCAGTCCAACCCGGTTATAACGTCATCGTTTTAAGCGACACCTCTTCTATAACTTCAGATAATCTGTGGTACTAATTAATTCCTCACTGTGAACCGTAACATTTTACTACTCAGTTCCAACAACACTCGTTCAAACAGACACAGAACTCCCTTTCATGACACTATAATCGAGTTCAACTCTGTAAATTTCTAATGTTAAGAAGCATATTCTATTACACGGAATGAACAATATCAAAATAAACTATATTTATTTTTTTATTACCGCCAGGGATCGTCCTCCTTTTGTTCAACGCTCCCAGACCGGCTCTGGGGTCCACCCAGTACCTACCAAATAAGTATAAGCTGTTCCTTCACCCTAAGCAAGGCAGCCTTCCTGTTACTCTGACCGTTCACCTGCATTCAATTTTGAAGTTACTGTTTGCTGCACTTCCACTATGTTTTTTTCCCCCCCGTTGTTTTTATTTAATAACGCACTAGGACGAATTTTCCCCTTACCTATTAACATTCTGTCTCCTAGATTAGAATATTGCCCTCAACACCCTCTACTCGGTATTCCAAATGCCAAATAAATTTGTTAACCTGTCAACATGTGACAAGTTTTCTAAGCAGCGCAGTTCAAAAAGAGTTTTATTATGGTACACTTCACACAGTGTTGATTTCCCTGATTTCTTAAGCCGAAAGACAGGCGTCACGTTATGACAGTCAAATGATGCATTAAGCCACATGAAAGGTAACGGACACTGTATTGTTATGGTTAAGGCGTAAGAACGTGATCGCACAATACCGTTCTATTTTCCGTTTTCCGAAGCTTAATGCTGGGTATATCAATGGTCGACCCGATGTTAAACTCGTTGCTTTTCTTTCCAGGCACGTTTGTAACCCACTGACAATGTCTATAATATTGCTGTTCCTTTTTCTCTGTATGCGTGAATCAACACATCCTCTACACAAATTTGTATAGGAATTGAAACTGGGAAGGTCTAAAAGAATTCATGGAACTGTTTCATTATTCATTGTGGTTTAACAGTTTTAACAGCCACTTTACATGAAGGCCTGCAGATGTTCTGCGCACATCTCGAGGAAAACTCTGTATATTTATGGCAGCACAAATTGTTTAGAACAAGTGTTGTAGAAAGGAATAAGTCTTGCACTTCACTACAGCACCTTGATATGTAAATTAACAGAAATCTTCTATACACACCTCCGGAGATACACTTTTAAATCAAGAATGATCTTCCTAACATAAATGAATATTGCCGAAGTTTCTAATTGTTAATATTTTAAAGAAGCTTCTTCCTTCTTAACTTAATATTTATTATTCGTCAGGGTCTATGTTTAAAATACAATTTTTAAAACTAAGACTTCAAGTCTTCTTACAATTAATGCTTAGTCTTTTACAAAAGAGGAGGCTGAGAGCAAACCGGTCACAATTTCCTTACACTGACCGGACATTTTATAGTATTAGAAGGTATTACGTTTCATTATTATTTGGCCCCCAATAAATCTATATTGCACATTGATGTTCTTTTACCACTGAAAACAGTTGCTTTATGTCTGCCAAACGCCATTTCTTATAATGAAGGGGGTTTTATTTCCTTCCGAGGAATGCTGTAACTCCTTTCGTCACTGTCGCCATTATCTTCTAGTTGCTGTGTGTGGCCAGCATGAGTGATAAAATGGAGGAAACGTCGTAGCAAATACCGGATATCTTCGGTGACCTGACAGATGTGAAAATGATTTCAGTCAAGGTGATGTTGGCTGTGGCATTACAGTGTGGTTTCGCCATAGGAGTGACCCAAGAGTTTCTGGGAACAGCGTACGGACATCCCGTAATGATCTAGGTGCTTAGAATGACAGGAGGTCACCCCCTTCTCTCCATTTTGAATACTAACGACCAGCTTCGATCTGTGGTCGCCTTCCTAATTCTAATCCTTGGCAGAAGAGTGAAGTTGTTGCTGGAAGCAGTATGACCAGAGTTAAGGTTCATAACTTACATGCTCTTCAATCCGAATGAATTTTCTTAACACTTAAACTACAAATTTTCCTAACCTACATTTGAAGGCCCCAGTCGTACCGCGCAATAAACACTCTCCGTCTCGTTTATAAGAACCCATTAGTTAATGCTGAATAAGGGAATAAGCTTCGTTACATTTTAAAACCATGCAAGACACAAAACACAATGTGTGGGCAGATCCTCTGAAGCAGTAAGCCGGTTATTTGGGTCTAGAATGTGGAGGTTACACAAAGAAGTTTTTTTCTAGAATAGGTATTACACGATGGCTTGCATGAGGTTCAAATATGTGTACTTCAAGTTGATAAGACAGTGATTCTTAGCAAAGCAAGAGTAGAGCAGATTAACTGAAGAATAAAAAACCAACTAGATGCCATTTGTTATTTTATTGTAATTCTTATAGGCTCAACATGTTTCGGGCATCACTATGCCCATCATTAGGAGCTCGCTACTATAATGTTGATTACCACATTGGTCGTTTCGTTCTTGGTTTGCTATATGTTGGAGCTTAGTTGCGGTTAGGCTGGAGTAGTGTCCGGGTTGAAGGCTAAAGCTTTAGCCTGCAGCCCGGACACTACTCCAGCCTAACCGGAAATAACCTCCAACATACAGCAAACCAAGAACGAAACGACCAATATGGTAATCAACATTATAGTAGCGAGTTCCTGATGATGGGCATAGTGATGCCCAAAACATGTTGAGCCTATAAAAATTACAACAAAATAACAAATAGCATCTAGTTGGTTTTTTACTCTTCAGTTATCACAATGATGCACGGTCCAATAAACATCAGTAGTGCAGATGTCCTGGTCAAGGATGAAATCTGTATGGTTGTTGTGAATGTTGTAGCTTGAGAAAAGTGTAGAGGGAGAGTAGACTGATGGAGTGGCCACTTCTCGTTCATATGTTAGCCTACAAAGGGATGAGGCCTTTCCACTACTATGGTCTGGGCAACAAGGCTTCAATTCTCGGTGCGGTTTCAATTCCTTTTCTCGCTATTCCTTCCAGAATGGTAAGGTGTCCCGCGCAAATTGTAATAAAAATATAGAGCAGAGCTTCCATGTGACCACACAGTTATCTGGAAAACCGAGATTCCACACTAGTCTTAAAAGATCTTCCCTGTGGCTCACATTTCTATTCATTTACCAGGTATGTAACTATACTGACAAACGTCGTACGGAGCCATTCAATAGTTTGTGTATCATAATGATAGACTTATTTCTACAGTTTGTTGTTGTCATCACAGGGTGTATATCAACTACATGTAACCAACAAACGACATAAACACCTTCAGTTTTATTTGTTCTTAAAAATAACGTAAAGTTTAACTGTTTTTAACAAAACATAATCAGATATTTTACAACAATTTGGAGCGCTTGAGATAATCTCTGTAAAATCAAATGGTTTTACTTATGCAGTTTAGCAATTTATTTATGTGTGTTCTCGTAATAGCACACTGATGACGGTCGCAAAAGCGACCGAAATTTGTGGAAGGTTAATGATATATGTTGCAGCATATTTCAACGGTGTGCATTTCTTGTTTTACTACGAAAGTGTAAATATTAAGAATTTTCTTGTTTTACGTCTTCCGCGACCGGGATAGCGAGGTCGTTTCAGTGGCTTGGCGCTCCGGGTTTCGATTCCCGGCAGGGGTCAGGGATTTTTCTACCCTCCAAAACATCCAAAATATTTCTGGGCCCAGTCAGACTTCTTTTCAGTGGGCTTCGAGATTCTTTCCTCCGGGGTCAAGCGGCGGGGTCGAGAAGTTGTCCAATCATGTTTATCTAATGCCGAGGTTAAGAATGAATGAACCCATAATTTTCCTTCCCCTGAACGCCTTCATGTTGTGGACAGGGACAATTTTACGTTTAATTTGTAGGTTTTCATGGGGCTTAGTGTGTTGACGAAACATTTACGGTAGCAGACTATACACAGTACATCGGTTCAAAAAGGATTTTGCCCCTTTCCTCTCCCCTTCCTTCCAATCCCTCCAGAATACAGAATATTTCTAACGTTTCCGAACCCTAGCCCCTGTTTTCCATAAAACATCTGAAAAACAAGGACCGGCATGTCTACGCTTCTTAATAGCTCATAGCAAAAGGACTCAAACAGATCGCAAGAGAGAATTTGCCAGCACCTTCTCCTTTGTATCCGCCAACTCCTGTTATCATTACTATCGCACTAACAGTTAGCAGATAAGCGGCACTGACCACCCATTTGTGACGGCCAGTTTATTGCCGGATGGCGTTTACATATGTCAGGTTATCAGTTACCTCCTTAATTGTGACGTCTAAACTATATACAGAAATTGAAATCGTGCATCACAAAAGAGTAGTCGATCTCTATCATTAATGCTGCTTAAGGAAATGATTGGCACTTGTTATGAGAATTATATGAAACACAAACAAAGGCTGTGTGACAAAACGCACAGTATGTTAATGCTACAGCAGTGTGTACCTATGCGGGATTTTAAATTCTACACCTACTACAATTTTGAGACTATTTCATCTCTTACGCTGCATCACATAATGAAAACCATGTATTTTCCACCGGGCTTTTTATGTTTAATAACAAGTAGACTAAATGTAAGTTCTATCTTGTTGCTATATCACGTTTAGTGTTAGGAGAACAGCCAGTTCTTAGTGTCTGAGTTAAATGATTAGTTGTACAAGAAAAATGCAGGAGTCGGTCCGTGCTTCTATCCCTCACAGGTAGCGCTTTCACTTCTGCAGTGAGCACGACATAGTTGTGCCTAAAATAGACAAAGTGTACACACCCGTACTTGATCTTATTTTCTCAAAAACTGAGTAAGCTCCATGTAAATCTGTATTCGAGATTATGTTTAATTGTAAGCAACAGATTCTCACTTTAAATCTACAGCTCTTATTCGTGAATACGTTATTGTTCCGCCATTGACAAGGGACGAATTCGTTGAAATTGACAGTAAAGAGAAAAGTATTAAAATATTGTTGTGTATTCCTTGTGTCTTATATAATGACTGACGTTGTTACACATTGCCAAGAGCCCTAAACAAAACCGTAGTTGCCATGAAGGTAGATGGTACTCTGTAACAACATACGGTACACTTAGGAAGTGATATGAGTAAAGGGCAGTGGACCAGTTGCTGAAGTGAGATGTGTGAAGGGCAGTGGACCGGTTGCTGAAGTGAGATGAATGAAGGGCAGTGGATCAGTTGCTGAAGTGAGACGAGTGAAGGGCAGTGGACCAGTTGCTGAAGTGAGATGAATGAAGGGCAGTGGATCAGTTACTGAAGTGAGACGAGTGAAGGGCAGTGGACCAGTTGCTGAAGTGAGACGAGTGAAGGGCAGTGGACCAGTTGCTGAAGTGAGATGAGTGAAAGGCAGTGGATCAGTTGCTGAAGTGAGATGAGCGAAGGGCAGTGGACCGATTGCTGAAGTGGGATGAGTGAAGGGCAGTGGACCAGTTGCTGCCATGTTTCAAAATTTTGGGGTGGTTAGATTGTTAAGGCTTTCATTGTGATTTACAGTAGATAGGAAAGTAACACTTTTTGCGAAACAGAATGCATCCTCTGTACACCATGAATTAGTCTTTTTCGTCTTTCAGGTCTTCAATAATTTCATTGTACTTCAGAACTAAAAGATTAATGTATGTGTGCAAGAGAGCAGCAACTAATGCAAAGGAGTTCAGACCAGATACTTTTGTCTTGGTCATTTGAAGGCCATTTTAATATGATTGGGTGTACTCTAAGGATTCACATTACTAAATGAAGTACTTGGACTACCAGGTTGATAGAGCGTTGGGAAGCCAATCGCACGGGGAATATAGTACAGATAAATCTTACGTTATCGTGGCTATGTACGCCATTAAAGGGCGACATTTACAGGAAAGTAAGTTTTTCTTATTTAGAATTCGTCTGACGACGCTTTAAGTATTTCAGTTCATACAGTATTTAATTATATCATGATTAACAAGTAAATGAAAAAGTGGAAAATACCGGTCTGACAAAATTTGAAGTGATACCTCGTAATTCAGGCAGGACTGAGAAAAACTACTATAATCCCGGCCACAGTAACTGTTTTCCCCAGCAGATATCTAAAGAGTCCTCCTCCAGAGCAGAGATAGAAAGGATTAACAATTCATCATAACACCCGTCTGAAAGATAAGTATTTCTTCCGTGCAGTAGGTAAAATTTGTTTTAGAATTAAATATATCTGGAAGTAATATAGAGGGTACAAAAGGAAAAGAATCAAGCATTAATACATATCTCAAATTTCCCAGTCACACACAAAAACATAGATGGGTAAGCGAGAGTATTTAATATTAATTTCTACTTAAAACACAATTTGCACGTTCTTAATTTGCTTAACATTAAATTCTCGTAAAATTCACAAAAGGGCACTAAAACACCTTCAGAGGTAAACGAATTGAGCGTAAGAAACAAAATCGATATTCATTAATTAAAAAAACGAAGAGGAAAAGGGCAACAGTAACACGACAATTTGAAGGCTGCAGCAATTTTAATATTATAAAATTTATATTATTATTTTATATCTTACGTACATTTTAACTTATAGGCTTTTGTATCACATCTGTATAATTAGGTGCGATCCTGTCTGTACAGAATACTATAAAATGTACTGATTTACATGCAGTTTGTTTAATTGCCGGACGATCGTTTTTCACGGCCGAAATATGTAGCATGAATGTTGGAAACAAAAAGGTATATACTGCTGTGTCGACTCACAGTGTGTTCATATGTACTGAGCAGACCTTCTGTGCAAGACGTCAGTAATAAATTTAAAATTTCAGGAGTCCTTATCACAGTGCCACGATTGTAGTTTCCATTACACTAATTACACTCAAACTTTCACTTGTACCGTTTACCACTTTTAGATTACTGTTACCTGCATTCAAATGGTCGTATTTCAATTCTAAAACACAGCGTTTTGTGTAAATGAACGCTTGCCCTGTCCGTGCTTTATACACCAGACGTACTTACTAATGTGTATATATATATATACATATATATATATATATGTAATGTGTATATATATATATATATATATATATGTAACGCTGCAGTCCAAACTTGTGCCTAAGCCGCCTCGTTTCTTTCTAGGTGTCTAGATCACACACACACACACACACATCGGTATGACTCCTCTCAACGAGTGATCAGCTCGTCGCAGAAGCCTCTACCTACACAACACACATAACAAACACAAGAGTCGAACATCCCTACTCTCAGCTGAATTCGAAACCTCAGTCTCAGCAATTGAGCAGCTGCAAACCGACGTCTTAGACCGCACGGCTGCAGGGATCAGCAGTAGTATATATCAGTTAATATAAATTCTACCATCATTTATTTTGTGGAAGAAATCTAGACTTCCGCGCCGAAACCTGTTTTTAGTTGTTTCTTTGGTCTAATTTGGATCATGACACGATTGTAATCGTAAAGCCAACGAACCTGGTTCAACGGTTATTAGTTGCAATTATTGTTCAACAAATGCAGCGATTTTGAATTACGAAGCTGCGGAAATGTTTGTAAAATTGTGCAGTATTTTAAGCCCAACTTAAGAAGTGTCGTGGAATGGAAGTGCGATTATTCTTGCCTTCACACACACGACTGTTGCACCTAAAACATTTAAAACTCTGGAAAACCAAGTACAGGTAATAAGACTTAAATATCAATTTCCAGCATCCTAGGGAGCATAGTGAATCGCATAGACCAATAACGTAATGCTACCAGGGAAGCGATCGCTCTTTATCTTGAGAAATTTTGAAAACCCAAATTTAAATCAGTATCTGTCCAGACACAACTAAATTCTCTTTACTGTATAGAACTACATATTTAGACCTATATATCAGGTCATTGTCATTCTTGCAGTTGGTCTTTGAAACGTAATGAGGAAAAAGTATACATTATGTCAGTCCATAATATTCAGAGATAGGGAGTAATATTTATTGAGAGAACAGCTTTAAAACGAAATGCTGATAACAAATATTGTAAAGAACATGTACCAAGGATCAGTGAGTAACATCAGAAAGTTCTGTATAAAATATGGGTCATGAAGGAGGTCACAGCTAAATTTTATAAGTATAGGCTGTGGATCTGTCGTAAGACAGACTACAGAACGAATGGCGGACCGGGAGAGCTCAGACGGTATAGCGACTCGCTACGGGCTAGACAGTCCGGGGACCGAATCCCGGTGGGGGGCGAGATTTGTTACACCGGTCCAGAGAAGTCCTGGGGCCCACCCAGCCTCCTGTACAATGGGTAACGGCTGCTTTTCCCGAGGTTAAAGCGGTCAGGGCGTGGCTTTGACCCCCACATCTAGCGCAGCGGTTAAAGAAAGAGTACTTCTGTATCTCTACTGCACTTCTGATTCTTCATGGCCTGTTCTAAGGTTAAATATTTTACCTTTACAGAGTGAATGGGTGTAGGATATGGTTTTGGTCATTTCTGAGTTCAATGCTTAGGTCTGAAGCGACAAATCAGGCAAAACAGACCATGTGAATAAAAATTAATAGAAATGATAAATACATTCGGAGCTCGATTCAGTATCACAGAATACGATGGCATTAAAGCGACCATTGTAAAGGCCACAGTTATTCAAATATAATTATGCTTGAAGGAATTACATATTTGGTTTTAAATGCGTGCTCTTTGTTGGTGAAGGAATTACTATGCACTTTCGATATATTGCAAGGCCTATTTCAAGAGGTAAATAAAATGTTCAATTTTCATGACCGAGAGTAACGCCAGCACTGTCAGTCTATTGCAGACCGTATAGTGTTCATTGGTGAACGATTAATTTATAAAAAAGTTTGAGATGGAGAAGTTGTGTTTTAGCTGGTTCAGTATCCTGGAATTTGCCTGGAGGGACTGAGGACGATCACAGAATACTGTAATCAGGATGGCCGGTGCTATGACCGAGATTCGAAACCGGCACCTCCCCAGTACGACTCAAAAAGTCACCAGTTAAACCAACTCGCTGCATCCACATTAAGTAATGCACAGAATGCTCGAGATCCAGTCAGTTCTCCTCAGCGAGGTCGCGTCTGTGTTCCATATAAAAAGTATGTATAAAATCAACGATAAACATGTTCTGTGGACCTTTGTTTGAGTATCGCCGTGAACCATGAAGAGATTAAGTTTCATGTGGACACGTGAGGTCGAAATTCGTAGTTTCTCTTTAATAAGAACGTGTTTTCCTTGAATCTACCAGCTGAAGCTGGTTCTCACTTCCTGCCTGCTATACAGATCAGAGCGCGCAAGAATAGTCTCTGCATCTGAACTATCCACATGTAGGGGGACATAAGTGTTTGTGGAAGAAGCATTATTTGAAGGTATTTGGTAAACGTACAAATAAAGGTGTCGGTTTGTATGCCGTGAATGCATGTGAGAGAGTAGTGGTGAAACTCCACACATTCTTAAGCTCGGCACTAGATGGCGGTGAGTGCTTGGTCCACGCCTCCCTTGCTATAACCTCGCGAAAAATGTCTCCGTTGCCCATTGCATAGGAGGCTGGATGGGCACCAGAATAAACATGGGTTTTTTGACGAAAAAAATCAATTTACGCGTACAGGGAAATGAACCACGATTCCTGGGACATCCAGCCCAGAACTTAGTCACTGTAGTGACTGAGCTATTTCACTATGATGTCAGTTAGATTGTTATGAGTAGACTGTGAGGAATACACAAAACATAAATTTGTTGCCTACATTTGCCTAAGTAATCACCGCGACGTGACGGTGTATGAGGAAATGATTGTTACAACCCCTACGAATTCTCTAGTCTGGCACTAAGTGGAGGTGGCTAGTCAGCTTCACGTCCCGCCTGTTTTACCTCTGAAGAAAACGTACCTCGATGTCTATTGTGTAGGAGATTATTTTGCCTCCATATTCGGTCTGCTGGGAAGGAAGGAGGTGAAAATGCCTGCTTCTGACGGGTATCCAGTGCCGATTCCTCGGTCATGTCCCGTTGCCAACAATCCCGCAGCAATTTCACGAGTCGTCTTATCCGCCTGCCTCTAAAGATCATTGACCGACATTTAGTTGTTGGCCATGCGTGTTGTAGGCTGTATGTTTCGCTTGCGAATTTTATTCCACCACCAGGGTGATCCTGACCGATTGAGCCATCGACAGTAAGCATTGCTGCCTGATCATCCTATGAAAGTTTGACAATAGCGCTACATTCCCCGCCCTCGCTGGGCAAGCAGGACTAAATGAACTGTAAGGAGGTGTCTAGCACCTGAATTACGTGTTGGAATTATGATACTTTGTTTTAATAAACTCCGTGAAGATGACGCCTTGTTGCCTCAACATTTAGGTACTGGCGCTTAAAATGAAGTGTGTTTGTGATTTGTGTTCCACTTTATTTTACTTCGTACACTTTATTGGTTAATACATTTAAAGCAGAACGAAGCTTCATTACATCGTGTGGGGTCAACAGTCGCTGTAATGCTTGAGGTATGAAGGAATTTTTTATAAAAGGTATTCATAAGTTACTGTTTTTCAAAGAAATATTCCGCTAGTCCCATTGCATCGACCGCCTCTGTGGTCTAGTGGTCAGAGTTTCTGGCTACAGATACAGAGGTCCCAGGTTCGATCCCCGGCGCTACCAGATTTTCTGAGTAGTAGTGGGTCTGGAACGGGGTCCACTCAGCC
>Ga0123352_10013314_pt1 | contig 13053 bp, 11 predicted proteins | sample TergutLab28metaG_FD_89700 | JGI IMG/M metagenome (GOLD analysis project Ga0123352, IMG submission 89700) | Labiotermes labralis P1 segment gut microbial communities from Petit-Saut dam, French Guiana - Lab288 P1 | ecosystem: Host-associated > Arthropoda: Insects > Digestive system > Gut ... | reverse complement strand
ACCTAGGTGTAGATGGGTGGATAATATTAGGATGGATCTCCAGGAGGTGGGATGTGGGTATATGGACTGGATTGGGCTGGCCCAGAATAGAGACAGGTGGCGGACGCTTGTGAGTGCAGTAATGAACCTTTGGGTTCCGTGAAATGCGGGGAATTTCTTGACTAGTTGCAAACCAGTTAGCTTCTCAAGAAGGACTCTGCACCATGGAGTAAGTAAGTAAGTATACTTAGACTTCACATGCTGACCGCCTTCATGATTTTTTATGTTCCAGTTAGCATGTTATACTTCAACTGTAATTGGAAAAATTACCCATTAACTTGCAACTGTAATTGGAAAAATTACCCATTAACTTGCAGATATAGTTTGTAATGTGATTGTTGGTAAATAAGAAACTGAGTTTAGTTGAGGCACTGGTAAGTGCATCATAAATTCTTAGTGGATGTGAGCTAGGAAAGATGTTATTAAGCTATCATCCATTACAGATGAACCCGGTACGCTGCACTGTGAGTGATGTTGCTGTCAGACCATTGTAGTGTAGTATAATCATGAAACATTCCTTTAAAACCAGGATTTATCTGATTTAGTATGTGCTGTACATAAGATAAATGCACATTATTTTCAGAAATTTGGCAAGCCAGTGGAGGCAACTGATCGACGTATGACAGGTGAACGTTGTGGACATCTGTGTGCAGTAGCCATTGCCAACAAGCTTCATGAAGCCTGGATGGCACTACCACCCATAATTTTTTTGGTCCATTTATTTGCCTACTTCCCAAATGTTGGGTCACTGTAAGTACTGTAGAGTCTTAATGTTTCATTTTCTGAAATATCTCAGTGTTGTAAAGGAATCTTCTTTCTCTGCTTGTCTTTGTATTGATGTAACAATCTGTACATAGCTTTCAGACATGATCATTATTTTATTTTCAGTGTAATACGCTTCTTGGGACCAAAGGTCTTCCTCAAGTTGCGCGACACCAAAGTTAAAATGGAGATGAAGTCTGATTAAAATGCTTACCAATGTTTACCAGGGAATTGCACATTGTTTGATCTGTTAGTCTAGTTGCCTTGTTATAAAATTGAATATATACAAGTCACATAATAATGAGCAGATGTGGCTGTGCTGTTTTAGTACAAGACTTGATACCAAAGCAATTTAAAGAGCATGCAGGATGATCCAAAGAAGTAACATGTATTCTTTATAAGAGTAAAACTCACAAATTAGTCATTGTTTTTGTCATAGCTTTTGTTGTGAGGGTGATATTTTTTTGTTAAGTGTAATTTTTATTCCTTCAAGGAACGTGGTTTTGTGTAGAGAAGGTGGAGTGTTCCGTTTTGTAACTGTAAAGAGTAAATACACATATCTTTTCCAACAGTATGTTGTGAAGAAAGTGTTAATATGCTTGGATGTATGACCAATGCTGCTGGTATAGGGTGCTTTTTTTTTCCCCGTGCTTGACCAATAAGTGCCAGCCTGACGCTCTGCAGGCGTTGTGTTGCATGCTGCATGTCAGGATGTTTAACAGGTGATGGGCCGGAGCCAGACAAATTGTTGCAGGGATAATAACATTTGGAAAGTCTAATGAAGACTCACTAGAGTGGTGGGTTAGTATAGTATGGAAAACAACACCCTATACAACAACATGAACAAGAACAACAACCACTACCACTACCACCACCACCACCACTACTACTACTACCACCACCACCACTACTACCACCATCACCACTACTACTTGTACTACTAAAACTACTACTTCTACGAGCATGAAGTCCACTTAAATTTCAACAGGAAACTTGCAAGTATCAAGGTCACACTTGTATTCTGAGTACATCCTACTGAGAAAAACAACTTCTGTGCACCTTCAGTTTTTTGTCCATTAAAATGTTTGTAAAAAGTACTTAACCTCAGTGAATGGACAAAAGTTCTTCATTGAAAAACAGTGTGCACTAAGTGGTTCTGCTTTTGAGGTGGAGGTCTATGTCATGAACATTTCTGGCAAAGGTGGACACAACAATACTCAATTAAGCATACCTCTCCATTTTTTAATGCTACCAACATCTGATACCCCTGCTATACATAATGACAGATTGGCAAATATTGGACCTTTATATACAAAAATACTATTATTATCCTTTGAATGACTGGAATGACTGGGTTGGTATTTAAATTTTAGTGCATGGTGTGTCAAAAACGTATAATTTGAACAAAAATAGACAAAATTATGGAAGAAATGGTCTTTTGTAGGAAAATAAAACAGAGTCATGCAGATGTCTTAAACAACGCAGAAAATTTCCTTGTTGCCTAAATATATAAAACAAATTTCTAGGGTTTTTTTTTGTGTCCACACATGCAATCTTAGGTTGTTTAAAGGTTAATATTGTCCTGGGAGCCAGGGCAGCTCAGTCTTACAGTAAATAGGCTATGGGCTGGTGATCTGTCTGTTTCCCAGTAGAGGTAAGAACTTCTCTTGTTCAAGAAACCTCCACACAAGCTCTTGGGCCCACTCAACCTCATATTTGTTAAGTACCAAGGGTTCTTTCCCCTGGGAGTGAAGGGGCTGGGGTGTGAAGTTCTCCATTCTCTTCCATGTACTCCCAAGATTAAGAATGAGTGAGCTGTGCCTCTACCTCCCAATCTGCTTTCATGGTGTGGACATGGACAACTTTAGTAATATAGTGCATATTATGAGGTTCTGGATGACAACAGAAATTATTGTTAGACTGTGCACAATGAGAGCAGCAAATAACCATTTTTGAACCACTGGCAAGGCAGGGGACAAAATGAGAGAAGACATTATATAGATTCAAAGATAACAGTATCTACAGTATCTAACAACACCCCTGACGTGAAAACACTTACTTGTTGATACTTCAGATGAATTTCAACACTTATTTCACTTGCGACATCTTCAGTGGCTCCCCACTTTATGGCATAAGTACCTCTCTGTTAATTACAGTAATAACTAACCAAATGACTGAGCTTGCATAACTAACCTAACTTAATGTAGCCTAAACATGAAGAAGTGATGACTCATGTGTACTAGTCTTGTCAGATGGCCAGCGCACACATATCCTTAACCTAACATCAGTCATCCTAACCTGATGTATTGATACCATGTGCACATGCATCTCCTCCCATGTTGCTAGTACACAGGCATCCTTATCTTAACCTAGGCTGGTGTAGCTGATGTCCGTGTGTGTACGTCTTCTAGGCTGCTGGTGCACATACAGCCTTCACCTAGTGGAAATCAAACCAGCCCAATCAAACACAACCAAATCAGTACATACTGCTCACTGATCCTATGAGGGACTATGCATGTTGCATCTGGGGGTTTACTGCTCACACCAACATCACGAAACTGCAGACAGTACAATACAAATGTCTTCACATTGCAACTAATGCACCTTCATAGAGTCTCCTCCCTCCTCCTCTTCTTCCTGTTCTTCCCCTTCTTCTTCTGTGGTGCTTTGACGTTTTGTCAGGCAATGGCCTCGTTGATAATCTGCCTCCAATGTGGTGTTCATTGCTGCCAGCTTCAAGTTTTGTTCCTGGATCAAATCTAAGCCATCGCTTCTGACAGCATCCTCCCATCTTTCCCACAGGCCTTCTTCCTCTGAAACCTTCACAAGAATCACTCTTCCATACTACTTGGCCACCCCACTTTTGTGCCTTCAGGTGTAAAAAGGTCGAAAGTGCCACAGCAACATACAGTTTGTAGATCTCTTCATTGTGTTTAATTCTCCACACTCCCATGGCCTGCATGTGTCCGAGTATTGTCCTGAGGATTTTCCTTTGAAAAGAGTCAATCATATTGATTGATGTCTTTCTGGGATAGAGTTTGTGTTTCACTACCATATAGATCAGTGCTGCAGGTGAGTGTTTTGTGTAGCACTACTCGAAATCTCCAGCTCATGTTACGACACTACCTGCATGTGTCAGTAACAGACAAATGCACAGAAGTTTGGAGGTTCCTTGTTTTGCTCACAACAGTAGAGCACAACCAGGAGTTTTGATCCAAAACTTGCTGGTGTAGAGAACTCCATAGTTAAGCAAATTGGAAGGCACTTGTGCTGCCTGAGGGCTGATGAAAGTTGCCTGGTACCTTAGTTGAAAGTGACTGAAATCAACTGACAGGTGAGGCTGCCTGTAAGGTCGGCAAAGTTGACAGAACGAATTGTGCTTAACACTTTTCAGCTACCTGACTGATTGCCCCAGTTGTAAGGGGAATGCTACGGTAAAATTAAAAAAGGGGCACTGCCCACTTCTCCCCAGTTACAGAGAACTTCATCCAATGTGCCTCTCCTTTCAAGGGTGCAAAGGCATTCAGCCTATGCTATCTAGGTTAAAATGACTGACATCCATCCAACCAAACCTCCCCCCCCCCCAAAAAAAAAGGACATACAGCCTTTTTTTTAATCAGAAGTCCGTAGTATGACCACGTCTTGGCTGTCGGCTAAGACGGGAATTCCTTTAGCGTTATAAGGTTCCGATGACGTTTAAGCCCAACCAACGTGTTTCGTGCTTATAAATGGCGAAACGGACCACGGGACGTCGGCAGCGTAAGTCTCCGCCCTCAGTTTGGGGTTTAGTTGGTTTCGGTTGGACGTGAAGTAATTGGCCTTTATTCCTTGGAAAGGGTGCATACTTTGTTTCGCTGATGTTCATTCGGCATGATTTAGTCGCAGTTTAGTCACAAGAGGAGGCAAATTTTAGTGATGTAATAATCGACTGTTCATTAAGACGGTGACTATGAACTGCAGATGCAAAATTCTCCGTAATTCCTTAATAAGTGTGAAAGAAGCCTGAAAATTCAGATACAAATCATGCGCTGTAGTCATACAGCGATTGTTCGTATTGAGATCCGGATTCCGACTTCACGTATTTGATACAGATCGATATTCTTGTCGCGCGATATCCAAGATAAACAGAGCCATAAAGTGTCTACGTCATAAGTATGAAATGCGGTCGTGCCGTTTCAGTAGGCACAATTAGCTTCCGTGAAAGCATCATGGCATGTCCAAGACAAACAGAGCCACAAAGTTTGTGCGTCAAATTACGAAGTTCCATTTTAGCGTATTGAATAAGGCTACAAGTTTGCTTCCGTAGATGCATCGTGGCAACACTTGTCACTGTTGTTTGTTGGATATTCAAATTTCTTGGCGCACGCTGAGCATGGATCTGCGACCTTGGTCTAGATGAACTCTGACCTTGGTGTTGTTTACAGGTAAAAGTAGAGAATCAAGTGCATAGATTTGAAATAGAAACCGAGGTTGTCCCATAACAGCTACAGAATTTGAACGTACTGACCTAAAAAATGCGCGAGGTGCTTGTACACACTGCAGTGCAATACTGACATTCCATATCATCACAGACGCTTGAGCTGTACGAGGTGGTGTGGCCTCCTTCTGTGTTTTCAGTCAAGATGGATATTTTTGCACTGCTGGTGCTGGCTGTAGTTGTTTTCCTGCTTGTGTATGTCTGTGCATTTTTCTTCGTCGACTGTGACTTTGGTCTGGCGTGGGCAGAGAAGTTCGGGAAACCCATTGGTAAGTTAAGAACTGTGAGTAGGGTTATATCGCATTGTAACTTTCGTGCAAATAGGAACATTCTTATGGCGAGTGCTTTTTTGATTCTGGTTTCCGTGCTCCAGAAAAAAAAAAGGCACGCTTTTGTGTGTCTTCATGTTATCCCATATTTATTTTTTGAATAAGTTGAACGATTGTCATCAAATTTGGTGTGGATGTAATCAGTGGCGGAGCTGGGGGGAGGGTGGTAGACGTGAGGCGCGGCCCCCTCCCCCAGCGGCGGAATGAATATTATAAATGAAAATATTTGACTTTCTGATCTCAACAAATTTTAAATTTTATCTTGTTCATATCCGTGCATCGATATCGGTATATCAAATAAACACCGACAATGCTTTAGTGGAGTATGAAAACACAACTTTATTAACATCTCTCTAACATGTTTCAACCCTCAAAGGGGCATCCTCAGGGAGTACAATTGATACATTTCAACAGCTAGATCAACAAAATGAGTCACCAGATTTAAAATTTAACTTAGTGAGCAGCACGTAGTGTGTTACGCGCCAGCCATATGTCGGAGCCAAATGAAATGAAATTGAAGGGTGATTGTGATTCTGCGAAATTTGTAATTTCTGTAAGGGGCAACCAATGTGAGTACTCCACCCGGGCAGCAATGAAATGCCACTGAGGGTCACACCGACGTCCTACTTTTTTTTTTAACTTCCTGCGATGGGAATAACATCGCGTTCGGCGGACTGGTGAGGTGGAAGAGACAACACGTGCCACCGAGCTAGGATCGTTAAATTACGCATGACAATGCCGCCTACGGACAAGAGTGCGCATGTACTTGTCCACTGTCTGTACAATGCTCAGAACACATCGTCCAAATGTCGTCGTGATAAATGAGGAACGTACTGGAACTGTGTTTCCCGAAACGGGTTTGCTTGCAAACGACTTTTGGCTTCGAATAGTAACCACGGATCTGCACCTCCTTGCTGACGTAAATATAGTGTCCGGATGATAGGTACCCAAAATTAAAAATTTATATCCCAGTACTGATTTAAGATAGTTACGAATACATAGCAGTTGCTTACATAACAATGCATAACGTGATTTGACCTTAAACTGATTGTTGCCCGCTTCGTTGGTACAGGGTGTTGCTTGATTAGATATTCTGACGGTCATACGAAATAAACACATTGTCAATTAAAGAAGTTCCGCGATTATTTTTAACAAAACATTATTCCTTTAATTTAAAAAATAAATTAGCTTCATAGTAGATATTACAGGAATGTATCCACGGATCCCCTGGGGGGTGCATGCTTTTGGAACCACTGTCCTAGAATGCTTGAATACAGAGCAGCACCACAGAAACAGCACAAAATATCGCAAAATTGTTAACTCTTATTTTTTCCAAAAAAACAAAACCACCAGTAAAGTATAATGATCATGATGATAATAACAATAGAACGGACATAGTTATACTTGACAAAACCATCAGAGAAGCATTCTTGATTGATGTAGCAGTTCCAAACAGTCACAACCTTCACAACAACATCACTGAGAAGCTCCAGAAATATACAGACTTGAAAGATGATATTATATGAATGTAAGGTAAAGCAGTCCCGTCACAGGCCTTGAGTGGCGCAGAGGGTTCCAGGAAGTTAAGGTTCCCAGATTTCATGACAATGGCACAGGATGGTGGTAAGGTTGTCAGCCTTACGCACCGGCCACCTTTACCCCCAAGAAATGCTCCTGGTACTCATTTTTGTTACAGGCTGTGTCGACCCCGGGGCCATAGTGCGATCGGAAGGATTTTATGTCAATGAAAAATTCCAATGACACAAGCTGGGATCAAACCAGCGATGTATTATATGAATGTGGCCCATGTAGTTCCACCCAAACTGGGTATTATACAAAACAAATTACACAAAAGTTTAAAACTACTTAATCTTCACCGTGCTGTATGTATTCTGATGCAGAGCGCAGTGATACTTAGTACATGCCATATAGTTAGAACATCTTAGGCAGAACAGTGAATAAGAAGTGCTTGGTCAGTGAGACTGGTATGCTTTTGTAAAATGGCTAAACTGCTGTGGTGTAAACACTGTGGATGATGGTGGTGGTCATTATTATTATTATTATTATACAATGCTGAAATATACTAGGAGAAGTTTATGACACTCATTTGCTTTTTGTTTTCTTATATATAGAATTTTTAGTTTTTGATTTATACAGAATGGAGTTGCTACTTTTAATGTGCTAAGACTTTGATGATTAGTACCTTTCACTTTTATTGAAATATAAACTGGAATCAGTTACAGTTGTCTACATGTCTTATTATGCCATACTGATGCATTTGTTTTATACAACCTTTCTTTGATGTTCTTGAAGTGCTAAATTTGTTTTGCCTGTTGGGCATTAATGATTTTCACATTTTCCATTTTGTGCATTACATTTACTAACTTACTGGTATGTTCTTTGCAGTTACCATTCTACATTTTATAATATTTTATACCATCTGTATTTCTCCCTTTAACCTGTTCTCTATTCTCCTTTATGCATGCAATAATTGTAAATGACCAAATATTTTATACAGTTTATAACTTTTAAAATTTTTGTATATTTTCGTATTTGTAATCTAATTTTCAGTCCACAATTCTGTCCACTATACATATTCTACACTGAAGAATTTCCAGCAATTCCTCCACATTCTACACGATCACCCTTTGTAACTTTGTTGTCCCGACGCGCTCAGTCCTCTTTTGGGAAATGGGTGTGGTTCACCGAATCACATAAAGATTTAATTATTTCTTTTTACTTGTTGCTTTATTTACTCAATTTATTGTTGATAAAATGAAAAAAAGGTGTGCTGTATCAAGTTAAACAACTAAATCATGTTTCATTAAAATAACACAGTCACTTGTACTCCCTCACTCTCACCTCTCGTATGCGACTGACTTCCTTACTGGAATTCTAGCATCCGTTATCAGCTCCCAGCCGTTTATTCATTTAAATCTCTCTCCTGTACACCCATCCTACCTATCACCAACGGTTCTGAATACACGTTGACAGATTAACCTACAACGCATGGCCATGAACCATCCGTAACTGACGTCAGCAAACCTAAGAAACAAATATATAAAATGTTCGGCTATATCTTAAAAGATATCGCTACATGAAGCAGTCATTTTCTATAGTTATTGTACTCCCTGATGATGGGTCAGTCAGGCCCGAAATATGTACGAGTTAGTGATTTTTGTAATATTATTGTAAATCTAATAAACTTGTGTGCATTTGTTGGTCTAAATTTTAGTAACCTCATTAATATGGAGTTGGAGGGTAACCATCTGGCTGTCAGTTTCTCTCAGGTAACTCAGCTGGTCAACAATTTTTGGAACTCCCTAATAAATTCCTGTGTTCACAAAAGCTGCCACTGCTGTACTGCACCCTTACACATATTCATAGACTGCCTCATGCACTGTGAATTTCTTCATGCCTTCCAATAAAGTATTTTATATTCACAGACTCTCTGGCAGGCAAAGTGGTGTGGATCACCGGAGCCTCCAGTGGGATTGGAGAGCATTTAGCTCATGCAATGGCACGTGCTGGAGTGAAACTTGTTCTGTCAGCTCGAAGGGAACATGAACTGGAGAGAGTTAAGTGGAACTGTCTTGGTGGGTTGGTTTCTTACTTTATGTAACATAGTTTAGGAGCTCTGGAAAAATAATGACTTAATGAGTAGGGAAGATTATATTTGACTTCTGTATTTTGGAAAACTGTGCAATGTTTCAGAAATAGGCAAGAATCTCACAGAAGGAGATATCTTGGTTTTGCCGATGGATGTGGTGGCAGTGCAGAAACACAGTGAACTCTTCCAGCAAGTCATAAGTCATTTTGGACAGGTACATATTTATCAAGTTGTGATAACAAATAGGCAGTGACTGGTGATTCGTAATCACCCTGTCATTTATCACCGACAAAGTATGCAGTTAATGCAGTACCACCAAGTAATTAATGTCTTATGTTTCAGCTGGATGTTCTTGTTAATAATGCTGGCCGATCACAGAGAGCCAACTGGGAAGACATTGACCTGACTGTGGACCAGGACATGTTCAATCTCAACGTGTTTGGGGTTTTGTCCCTGTCTCGTTTAGCAGTGAAGTACTTCATGAAGGAGAAGAGGGGAGGACACATCGTTGTTATGTCAAGTCTTACTGGTGTGAATGCGACAGTATTCCCGTTCTCTGCTAGCTATGCTGGTGCTAAATATGCTCTCCATGTGGGTATAATGTACATGAGTTTCCTACAGTCATTAACTTAAGCAATTCACAAACTAACAGACTGTTCGATCTAGACATACAAAATTTAGTATGGAGACAGACCACATATACATAATGAAATATTGTCTGTGAAACATCAGTGGTTAGACAGCGATTTTAAACATGGTGACAGTGCAGAATGTAAAGGGACTATCTTTTTAAATAATGAATTGTTAAGAAAAAGATCCTTGCACTGTCCATGAACACATATAAGATGATTAGAGGTACAGCTCTACTCATTCCTAATGTCAGGAGTACGTGGAGGTGAGTGGCTGCATGTCCCAGTCGCTCCACCTCCGTGAAAGAAACCCTGATATCCATTGAACAGGAGGTTGGGTGGGCCTAAGAGCTGGTCTGAATGTTTTTGAAAAGACTGAAGTCTCCTGTCTCTGCCGAGAATCAAAGTGGTCATTGTCCAGCATGCAGCCCAGTCACTGTACTAACTATGCTATCCCGGTTCCCAGTAAATTCTTAACAAACATGTACGCCCATCTCAGAATGGATTCCACTGTAGCTGGGGGAGGCCATGGAGGTTTTAGATGGTAACTAGAGGCAACAGTTACAGTGTGCAGTGACCAGGACGCATTGTTTGATACAGATACGTCTTGTTTAATAGCATGTCAAGTTTTGTCATAAAATTTCCACAGTAGGTGATATTGACAGTGAATATGAAAGTACTGAACAAAAACCTGTCATAGCTACTTTCTCCACTACTAAACCCATATGGAGGGGCCTTGGTTTGGACTGGTTTTCCTTGGTGAAATGCCAAAGGCTAACTGCCTGAACTCACGGCACAGCGTACTGTCCAGAATGAGGCCGTGTGTTTGATGTCCAATGGAAATGAATGGCAAGGGTATCAGAAGGGTGAGATGGGCAGCAGATGAGGCATACTGTCCAGCCTATAAACATTATTATCAACAATAATGCATCATTAAGCTTCCTGTTGTATTTCAGTGATGGCAGTGGTTCTGGTTTATGTAGTGTATTCATTTTCTTTCCCGCTACCCACAAGACAATGATGTAGATGACAAGCACAGCTGAGTCACAGCCACTGTACCTGAGGAAGCTTCCTGTTACAGGGTTACTTCAATGGCCTGCGCTCAGAGAAGACAATGAACAACATAAGTGTCACTTTGCTGTGCCCCGGACCAGTGTTCAGCAATTTCCTTGCAGAGTGCTTCACAGACAAGCCTGGAGAGGTATGTACAATATAGTGTGACAAAATAAGTATATTAATTTGGAGTTATTTCAGACTCTGTTATTTTTATGTCTTAATACACGGGAAATTTTGTATGGGCGTTGTATATTGAGGAGATCAGTTTAAATACATAAGTGCAGATAGAATAATAATACTAAAATGGTTCTATTTAAATATCGGGCTTTTGATTTAGTTTCTGGTTCCATAAAAGTAGGGAATATCTTTTACACTGTGGTGTTGCTGAGTCAGGACACTGTTTAGTCCGCTAGGTAATTACAAGTGTTTCCGAAAGAATGTGCTGCACTGTTTTCATTTTCATCCTGAAGGTTGAGGCATTTTGTTCCTCTGAAATGTTGGTACCCACCCATCAGACTCCACTGGCATGGGAACCTCATGTCTTATAAAGAAATTACTTGAACAGCTGAGTAATTTAAGACTGAAGTCTCCTGGGGTGCTACACTGTCTGCTGGGTAAACGGCTGAATAACTTGAAACTTCTGAAGAAAATCTTGTACTGAAGAGTTACTTGGTATCAGATACTGTCATGTGATTGTCACGTTCTTTTACAGAAATTTGGCAAGCCAGTGGAACCAAACGATTGGCGTATGTCAGGAGAGAGGTGTGGATACTTATGTGCAGTGGCAATTGCTAACAAGCTGAACGAAGCCTGGATGTCCCTCTTACCATACATTCCACTGTGTTACCTATTTGTTTATTACCCAAATATTGGGAATTAGTAAGTGTTTTTGTTTTGCTGAAATCCTGTAATGATGGATTCTTTCTGACAATGACCATGTTTAATCACATGCCACACATCTCTAAATAATACACACAATTTGTGGGAGATTTTACGAGTAAAATGGAAAAAAAATACAAGTTCATACCTTTGTTTCGTTACATACTGCAATATCACAAATACCAGCATATCAGTTTAAACCAACAATATCACAGTTATTTTCTTTGAAGTTCTTTCATGGCACTTCTTCGTACACAATATGTAGCCTGCTTTCCTTATTTAAAAAAAAAAGTAAGCTTTTTAGATTGCCATGTTTTCTGCATGTCCTATTTAATTTTTAGACCAGCTGACTGGTTTTAACAAAACTTGATATTGAACATTATGCATTCCGAGGACCCCAAATGTCATACTTTGTAGAGTCCTGCAATCAGCACTAACAGCATAGCAAACACTTGAATTTGTGTGGTGGGAGTGACACTATTACACTTACTTTTGGATTTTGAAATAGTGTATGGTAAAAGGTCTTGGATAAATATGCAACTTTTGTTGAGGTAATCGTTTTGCAAAGCATAAAATCACAAGAGAGTGGCCACACAAGAATTACTTATCCTGATTTTTTTTGATGGTGATAATTGAAATCATTTTGGTGTCAGGTGTGTGCAATTTGGTAAAGATCTAGATCACAAATGTACCTACACATTACATACTGGTATGTAGTACTAAGATTTTATGCAAGTTATTACAGAAATAGGCTTAATGAGTTCTGCTTGCAACTCCTAGTTTTTCTTATTTTGGTACCTTAAAACACTGATTGATATATGTCACAGATGCTGAATTCCTGCATGTTGGTAGCTACTGTACAAGTTCACAAAATAAGTTACTCATCCACCATACACTATGTCAGTACACAAAACACAGGATAAAGTGAACCCCACAAAAATATCTACTGCCAATATCAGGGGTGCACAAATTTTCCAGAAATTTGAAGCTACCTCAAAATTTGAGGTGCCAGAGACATGATATGAAGCAAGTTCCCTACTGAGGACCCATAAATATTAGGCACCACCATACAAAATTTAGTTACCATGGTGACCCTGTGCCCAGGATTTATGCACCCTGCTCACTATATAGATTTTGATAATAATTGAGTGTATTAGAAAGAATGCATTAAAATCTGTAGCTCTGAACCAACTATATGTCAGGTAGGACAAGATATTTCTGCTAATTTTCATGTTTTTTTTTTTTTTTTTCAGTTTGATTCGCATCATGGGT
>Ga0123352_10013313_pt1 | contig 13053 bp, 7 predicted proteins | sample TergutLab28metaG_FD_89700 | JGI IMG/M metagenome (GOLD analysis project Ga0123352, IMG submission 89700) | Labiotermes labralis P1 segment gut microbial communities from Petit-Saut dam, French Guiana - Lab288 P1 | ecosystem: Host-associated > Arthropoda: Insects > Digestive system > Gut ... | reverse complement strand
CGGGTTCGATCCCCGGCGCTACCAGATTTTCTGAGTAGTAGTGGGTCTGGAACGGGGTCCACTCAGCCTCGTGAGGTCAATTGAGGAGCTACTTGAATGAAAAAAGTAGCGGCTCCAGGTTTATAAAACAGAGATTAACGGCTGTGGGGACCCGTTGCGCTGACCACGTGACACCCCTCTATCCACAAAAGTTGGCACTAACTTCGACGACCGGCGGCGGCCGCTCTATCGGTATAGTTCGCGTTCGGACTAAGGCCACGGAGTTTAGTTTAGTTTATTGGCATATAATCCTGCCTCTAATACTCTGACCACTGTTTGAAATTACCTTAGCCTACAAATCTTTGTTGTGAATATATTATATGCTTCTATGATTGAAAGGAAGTGACTCTATTGGCCTATCGTATACCACATCGATGCTAACAAAATATAGCTCCTATTAAAATCTGTAGATCCTGTTCAAAACCAGAGGCATGCAAATCCCAGACACCCGGTCGCCACGGAGACTAAATTTTGGATGGTGACACCTGGTTTGTTGATCCTGATTATGGAACTTGCTTCATGTAACTCTACTGGCGCCTAGAATTTTGAAGTGGCTACTAGATTTTCCGACGATTTGTCCACTTCTGTTCGAAACACTTAACGATATGTTACACAGCTACCAAAGTGGAGCAAATTAATTCCTTGTTCGATTGTTCGTTAATTGTGTGAAAGGTCGATTTGGTAACTGAAGAATAACATCGAACTAGATGCCACTTATTACTTTATTATGTTTATGTTAGGCTCAACATGTTTCGGGCACCATTATGCCCATCATCAGGAGCTCACGACGATAGCGTTGGTTACCACATAGGCCGTCTGGACACGTCGTGTTACAGCCTTCGGTCCGGACACTCATCCATCCTGCCTGCACTTAACCTCCAACCAGCAGCAACACCAGAACCAGACGTCCTATATGGTAACCAACGTTATCGTCGTGAGCTCCTGATGATGGGCATAATGGTACCCGAAACATGTTGAGCCTAACTTAAGCATAATAAAATAATAACTGGCATGTAGTAGGATTTTATTCTTCAGTTATCAACATGATGCACGGTCCAATACACATCAAATTTATCGATATGGTGTAGCCTTGGCCTCACTGTCTCAGATAATCCATCAGCAGAAGGCTGGTAAAACGAAGAAGTGAGAGCATTTTTTGCATCTACAATGAATATGTACAAAGGGTATTAGTAAAAGTGAAGTTGCAAAACATACGGAAAGGTCTGTACTTCCTAAGTATCTACATTATTTGCTAATTCTTGATTTATAAACTTGCTAATTTCCTTCCATATCAAAGCATGTACAAGAACATGGGCTCCATGAATCCTTCACAGACCGTCTTCTTTCATCTTGATGCATGCGGAATAAATTTGCCTATTTAGTTGCTTCCATTAGTCTCAACGTTAAGTTGTCTCTGTATGTAAAGGTAAAGTGATTCCGTTATAGGCCCGGCGTGGTCCAGAGGTTGGGTAGAGGTATCGCTCTACTCTTCCATGACCACGGCACTAGAAGGGGGTGAATGGTCAGCAGCACGCCCTGGCCGCACTTTATCCCCAAGAAAGACCCTGTACCCATTTTACAGGAGGCTGGGTGGGCCCCAGGGCTGGTCTGGACGGACGGAAAATCTCGCCCTCACCGGGATTCGATCCCGAACTGTCCAGCCCGTAGCCAGTCGCTATACCAACTGAGCTACCCGGCCCACTGTCTCTGTATGTAGCGCAGGGATTAGTATCAGTATTCACTGGCATAGTGCAATGCCTTGTGTCGATGTGGCTTGCCATCGGCGATGTTTATCTATTGCTTAGTTTCTCAAAACTTTTCGCTGGCTTATCACTATGTGAAAGTTAATAATTTCAGTGTACCTCCGATAAATTCGAATTTAATTTTAAAATCTGGGATTGGGATTTTGACTGACAGCAGGGGTCAGTTATGTAACGTTGCCAGCAATGCTGTTTGCTAGCAAAAGTGTGTGTCTTTTGCTTCACTCATTTTTTAAAATGTGTATCCTTTTATATCTTTCGACTATTTTATGAAGGCCACTTGCCAGTTTAAAATGACTTGCGTACCAGCAGTGTTACACGCACCACAGTTTGAGAAACCATGATCTAGTGTACCTGAAAACTGAATGAATTACCTGAAAAATGCGTTCTTCTGGGTTGTTACACAGCCTCTAGTGGTAATTTCTTACCGAATTTTCGGGACAAACTATCGGTACCATCTTCAGTGTTCAAGTCTTGAACCTTGAAGTTGAGACGTGGGTAAAAAATAACTACTACTCGCCGCGTAACAACCCAGAAGAACGCAGATCTCATCTGAGTCACTGCGGAAGCGTGAAATCGCACGTAATGGATTAATAACTGTCCTGTAAATATGGAAGAAATACATTAATCTTTCATGGCTACCAAGTAGCTGTGTGTGTGTGTTTTTTTTTTTTGGGGGGGGGGGGTTAGGGTGGGCGGTTTTGGTGGAGATAAATTTGGGCGGGCAAAGCGGGGAAAGATGTGAAGCTTCAGACATATTCGGGAGGTTCCCGGTTCGAATATCTTTCTATATAGCAGCTACCCTAAAGTCTCTGTGCCTTTCATCGGTACCTTAGGGCAAATGCCGGAGTAGTGCTTCCAATAATGCCATGACGCCTTCCTTCCACTACCTTTCCCATTCACTATTCACTATTATTTTTTCACTGGTGTGAACAGGAATAGCGTAGCTAGTAGTGATTAGGTTGCGGGCTGAACAGACGATGAATAATGGTTCGATTCCCGGCAAGGACAAAATACTTTTTCTCTTCTCCACAACAACCAAACACGCTATAGAGCACAACCAGGTTCCTAGTGAGTTTTACCTCGGGGGGTAAGGGGGGGGGGGGGCAAAGGGTAGAGGTCGTGGGGCTGGCCCCTCACTTAAATCTAGCGTCAAGTTTAAGTACGATCAGAGCAATAACTTCTCTTCCCCAAATTACTTCATGACGGGGCTATTTCCGAGTGTGCCTGTGACAAAAATGAAGTTAGTAAACTTGGGAAAAATTAACCACAGGGAAAAAGCTTTTTTGTTTTCGTTGAAAACTGGACGATGAATTCAAACATTCTGGGAAATTAAAGGTGTCATTAGTGTAGCTGATACAGTATTGCTATGTAGCCAGCTGACCAGATAGTATACCTGGCAGCTACAGGACTATGTCTACCACACAATGTAATATTGGTTATTACACAACCAGCTACTGTCATGGGCTACACGAGTAGAGATTCTCAAGACTAATCTTAACACATCTTTATATTTTGGTTCTGGATAGGACTGCTATTTTGAGTAAATCTGTCTACAAATCACACCAGCAACAAGGCAGTGGATGTTGTCACCAGGAAGTAAGTAGTTGAAGCAGCTATTTGTCGTACCTGAATGAACGGGTCCGAATGAACATATAAGCAAACGGACCAATGGCTCTGACCATCCGTGGGCACCAGCCCGGACCGGTCTCTGCCATTCTTCATTCACCAGGCGGTCTTCTCCTTCCTTCCGGTCGAAGGGTTCCACGAGTCTGATTTGCCACTTCTCAGTTAATTACAATGCTCTGTGCCCTCCACACGCCGGTTTCTTTCGCCGTTTTCTAATTAATCGCCATATCCCTATCGGTCCTGTTTCGCCATCTCCAGTGTTATTTTAAAATATTGACTGTAAGTAGTCCTATAAATTAGATAAGGATCCCATTTCGTTCATATTAATATGTATTTGTTTATATCACAATCCTAACATTTTGGGCTACTTCTCACCAAATACTGCTCGGGCGACCGAATAAAGAAGAATAAGCTAGTCGGGACGTTTAAGCACTTATGGGGGAGAGGAGAGGTGCATACAGGGATTTGGTGGGGAAACACGAGTGAAAGAGACCACTTGAAAGACCTATGCATAGATGGGATGATAATATTAAAATTAATCTTCAAGAATTGGATTGAGGGCATGGATTGAATTGGTCTGGGTGTGGACGGAGACAAGTGGCGGTTGGTTGTGAATGCGGTAATGAACCTTCGGGTTCCATAAAATATTGGGTGTTTCTTGACTAGCTCAGGAACTGTTAGCTTCTCAAGAAGGACTCTTCTCCATAGAGTTATTGAGTTATACGTGGTGCAGTACGTGGTTGGTAGTACAAAAATTTGTCTTAATATTTTACATTTTTTGTCGAAATGGTTAAAAATAAACAAAATCGGAACTCTGTATTAACTACATGACTAGAATTAAATTCGCTCTAATGCGGAATAGGGGCGCCGCTTGTTTTGTTTCAGTGTGAAGTTTGCAGTTCATCTTCACTGGTGCTGACAGATAGTAATACTTACCTGCATGACAACTTACGTGTGTTCTGCGCCGATCCTGCTCGTACTGCGGTCCTGACCGATCACAGTGACTTCTCGGTGCGTGGCTCGCTGTTTGTTTTAACTCTCTAACCGCCCGCTCTCATCTCCGTCTTCCTGTCTCTACTATTCCGCTATTTCTTTCGTTCGTGGATCTGTCTCGTTCACCAGTTCTCATTTATCCAACGTATCGTTCAGATGCCGGCCTCCTCACCCTGCCGCAGTGCGAACTTAGTCGTTTGGTAAATTAGAATTTCGCTTCGTCATTCCGCCATTTGCGAGGACTCGTCTCAAACTAAATCAAACATCCCACCGCTGATCGTAAAGCAACTGTTGCTGGTAGATAAATATGGAAAAGAACCATTCGTCGTACTAACCACAATGTCCTCGGAAGAGTACGAATGTGTATATCTCAGACTCTAGTCTATGCTGATTACTTCAGTTACCTACGAATGAATATTATCACAAGGCAGGACAGACATTTTTATTAATAGAGGGGCAGATCTGAAAAGCCAGCATTGTTCGTGACCACAGTCTGTACGATAATCTGAAATTAAAATCGTGTGGTAACAATTTTCCTGTTTCTTTTTTTTAATAGATAACACCAACAAATGCACAAGTATTACTAAGTACAATTGCACATATAATCCACTAGGACTCCAATATGTTTCGATCTTCTTCAGATAATCGTCAGGAAATTCACATCAAACAAGCATATATAAAATAAAGGTGAATTACCAAATATTTTACAATTTCAATCTTTAAAAATTGTGGTTATCATAAAATTCGTGTCCACAATTTTTAAGGGATAAAATTTGAAACAATATGGTAATTCAGCTTTATTTTATATATTCTTGTTTGATGTAAAATCTCTGATGATGATCTGAAGAATATCGAAATATTTTGGAGTTTTATTGGATTATATGTGAAGGTTTACCTTTCAGTACTTGTGTATTTGTTGGTGTTATCTATTAAACTGTTCATTAAGACACAGATTTGAGTACTGTTAACTTTCCTATTATATTTTAAACCTTGTAATTTTTCTTTCCAATTTACATTATTATAAATATTCAGCTTAGTGTAGTCATGTGACAGCAAGTAAATTGTGTATAAAATTAGTACTTTGAACGTACCTACACGTATGCCTATGAAAGCGGTATGCTTGAGATAACGGGGAGGTGGGGGATATGTGGAGGGATGCCATGTCACTGACGGAAACACTGCCAACCCATATATACGTGTGTGTGTGTGTGTGTGCGTGCGTGTGATGATTATTGTTCAGAATTTTGTTCTATTTACCACCTCCGTGATTTCCTTGCAATATGAATTTACATTTAAATATGTAAAATTATGCAATAATAATAATAATAATAATGAATTTCAAATACCGTAACATAAGTCTATCTATGTGCAATCCCAGGCCCGCGCGTGTAATATGCATTGGTGTGACAAAGTTAGCGAAGAGAACGGGTTAAATGAACTGGTCATGAGGGGGGCCCGTACTGCATAATTCGGATCTCTGTAAAGGCCAGTTTTTCCTCCTGTAACGACGATAGAGAGAGAGAGAGAGAATCGTAACTTATAGTAGAAAACAAGGGGGACGTGAGAGTCGCTTTTGTTTTCGGGGGTTGGAAAAAGCGCATTATCTTAACTTCATAGAAGGCATCTCGTTGTGTTAAAAACGTAAATAATAATTATTAATTTTTAAGCAATCAATAATTAATGCAAGTTAATTGATTCTTTGTTATTAAGTATTTATTGTTTATTAATTACTAATTAACGAATGATCCACCACGAACCACAGCTAAATGTTTATATGTAACCGTCAGCTACATATTCGGTTCTACCGGACACTCTTCAAGCTGTAAACAAACAACTTAACAAGAAAGTAGAAATGCACATATGATACCGCCTGTACTTCACCTGAAGTACGTGAATGATATTTCTATAGTAAAATCAACTAGATGCACCAAAATCTCAAATTTATTTATTTTGGAATCACACTCTACATATTTCGGACGGTCTTTCCGTCCATCATGTATGTATGTACAGTTTTGAACTCCTGATGATGGACGGAAAGACCGTCCGAAACATGTAGAATGTGATTCCAAAATAAATAAATTTTAGACATTGCTGCATCTAGTTTGTTTTTATAGAAACATATTACAATGCGCGGCTCTATGAATGTCAAATACGTAAATAGTATTTGCATTATATCCGCTTCTTAAGTTTTTACGTTCAACGTGATCGTGTTTCGGTACGGCCAAAACATGTAACTTATGGGCACACAATAAATATACTATTGTGTGTGATACTGGTTTACTAATTGATTCATCGAGCATCGCTTTGCTGGAATGTTCCCAGTCTTTGGCCGATGCTGCTTCTGCTATGCCTACCTCTAATTTCAACTAAAATGTATTTTTATATTGAATTCCCATCTCACAGAAAACACTAGAAATAAAATCATCCATTGCGAATCCTTGCTCTTCGTGATATAAGTCTATCTACTTACTACAAAAATCGCACAAAGCAGGAAATTCTGTCTGTGGGAGAAAAAAAGAAGATCCTCTTAATGTTACAGTAGGTGATCTGTTTGTTATAGTCATTACTGCACTTCAAACATTTTAAATACCTGCTTTGACACAAACGAACGCACGTAGGAAAATATCCCTAGAAATTAATTTTTTATATTTAGGAAACAAAGAAACTTACAGAATGTTTAAGGCGCATTGCATAATCTATGTTTTATTTTCCACAAAATAGCGTTAATTTAAAAAATTTTAACTTTCTCTGTTCGAATAAAACTCGCGTTTTTCATACACCAACGGCTGAAATATAAATACGCGTCCTGGTAGGATAGAGGTTAAACGATTAAGAGTGTGGTCTTCTAGATTCCCCCGTGCGGAGGGTGTGCCAACCAACGCCAACAGATTCGAATCTGTCCGGATCATTCCTACGCACTAAAGTTGGAGGAGGTGCGTTCCTTTGAAATGTTCATACACAGCGGCATTACATGCCAGCAAACGTAATCTCTGTAACATTGGATATATGTTATTGTATCTGGCCCGTAGATCGAATGTTTGCGTCCCCTGAAGTCAGACGGTGAAGCAGGAAATTGAAGTACGGGACAGAGAGAGAAAGAGCGACACTAAGCCCTTACTGGTCGGGAAAAGGGGCATTCATTACCGTTCATTAATACCCGAATAACGGGCCATATACGGATGTTAATATAGTGTCGCACCGGGCTTTATTGAGGTATAAAACTAATACAGTGTGGCTCATAATTTGGCGTGAATGAACTCAAAAAAGCTCATAAAAACCTGCTAAATGTGCACGTGGAACAAAAAGAGAATTCAAATATTTGAGACCTTTCGTCTACTTGCGATGTGAACAAATGTGCACAAAAGGCACATTTACTTTGTTTAAAATATTCAAATGTTTTTGCTCCATTTATGTTAAGTAATAGAACATGATGTTGAGGAGAATATTTGGACCTAGGAGGGACGAGTGACGGGGGAATGGAGGAGATTGCATAACGAGGAGCTAAATGATTTGTACTCCTCACCCAATATAGTGCGGGTGATAAAATCGTGAAGAATGAGACGGTCTGGGCATGTGACGCGTATGGGTGAGGAGAGGGGGGTATATAGGGTCTTGGTGGGAAAACCCGAGGGAAAGAGACCACTGGGGAGACCTGGGCGTAGATGGATTGGGCTGGCCCAGGATATAGACATGTGGCGGACGCTTGTGAGTGCGGTAATGAACCTTCGGGTTCCGTGAAATGCGGGGAATTTCTTGACTAGCTGCAAACCAGTTAGTTTCTCAAGAAGGACTCTGCACCATGAAGTAAGTAATAGTAATAGTTTCTCTGTCTTATGGTTTTTTCCTTGTAATTTATTCTGTTGATTATTCGTGTCGATCGCTACAAGTCCACCAATCATAAAAGTTCCTCAACACGCCTCTATAAGACTAGCATAAATGCTCAACTCACAGTATATGAGTTGTGTTGCGAGTCCCTTCAGATGCTTGCCCGCCCTCTGACAGTGTCTTTGTGATTTAGAAGCCCAGGGCCTTGTGCTGAACTTCAAACCCGTTCACTCCAGTCGCCATTTACCAGTATAGACACTAACCGACCTAACGCACTGGTCCTATGCCGGAAGGTCCGGCTCTAGTCGGAACTGAGTATTGTATCTTCAGCTATATATCTACATAAGAAGAGAGCTAGCATAAATACAAACGCTAACACAATGGAATCTGACCGGACGCGGCATGGCCGCCCCGTCACCTGTCCTATCGCCCACCACCTTCTCCTTTTTTTGTGCCCTCATTGTCGCAAGGAAAAATTCAGTGCGCCGTTTACTTTTAAGTCCGAAACTGCGTTACTTGAAATCTAATTCGCCGGATAGTGGCTGCGCACAAATAGCGGGAAATACAATAGACGGATATGGAATTCGTCACTTCCGACAGAGATATATAAGCAAAAGAAAGAAGTCTTTATTTCATATGTGTGTGTGTGTGTGGGGGGGAGGGTGTGTAGGGGGGTGCGTATGCCCTTACATACCAGTAGTCCCACTTGTACGTATAACAGTAATTCGACGGTTACATCTTAAATTTGTATCATCATTTCAAAAATTCCTCTCCTCCGCTCCCTCTTATGCGTGTATTCGTACATTATACCAGTAATGGTAGAAGCTGTTTGTTTTAAGAAGGAAAACACTGATAATTGTTAATTTTGCAAAGCAAATGAAAAGGGTGGATTCCAAGCCAGTTTCCTTCCCCATTCTCTGTTCTATCATATAAGTATCTGGACCGTAACAACAACGAGTGTTCCTTCACTTACTAAGACGTGTACCCACAGCATGAAGCATTCTCCTTACTGAGAACCCGGAAACATTAGGCGCCATCTTGTGGACTCAGTTGCCTGCGAGACATGGCGCCCGACATTTGTGCATTCCTATACTAACCAACCATTTAGTTAGGCGTTAACTATTTAAATTGTAGAGTTTGCTGTATGTGTCACCAAATTACAAAGTTTGCTGTATGTGCCACCAAACTGTAGAGTTTGCTGTATATGCCACCAAACTGAAGAGTTTGCTATATGTGCCACTAAACTGTAGAGTTTGCTGTATGTGCCACCAAACTGTAGAGTTTGCTGTATGTGCCACCAAATTGTAGAGTTTGCTGTATGTGCCACCAAATTATAGAGTTTGCTGTAGGTGCCACCAAATTATAGAGTTTGCTGTATGTGCCACCAAACTCTAGAGTTTGCTGTATGTGCCACCAAACTGTAGAGTTTGCTGTATGTGCAACCAAATTGTAGAGTTTGCTGTATGTGCCACCAAATTGTAGAGTTTGCTGTATGTGCCACCAAATTATAGAGTTTGCTGTATGTGCCACCAAATTATAGAGTTTGCTGTATGTGCCACCAAACTGTAGAGTTTGCTGTATGTGCAACCAAATTGTAGAGTTTGCTGTATGTGCCACCAAATTGTAGAGTTTGCTGTATGTGCCACCAAATTTCACACTCAAAATCTCTGCATTTTGCTGTTGCATTTTATCCACGCAATTCATGTTATAGATATTACCTGACTGCTTTGTGTAATGGTCACACAGTATAAAGCAGCAGCTAAATTTTTATATGTAAGTTACATTATTTTTATTATTTATAGTTACTGTAAGCCACTTCGTTCCATATAATGTACAGCAGTAATATCATGAAATACTCAATTGTAGGTGTACCAATTAACGTTGTCACTTAAGCTCCTGCACCACTTTGCCTTCCGTGAATTTTAGTTTCATTATCACGTTGTGTTAATTTCAACCAAGAACGATTTCAGTACCATCAAACACAACTAATATATGTTATATACTTTATTCTGGTAAAATGTTTCGACCTCATTCAGTCATCTTCAGACCATTAACCTTTTAGTGTCTAGCGGTTTCTTTACGTTCCACCAGGTTTAACATTCAAAAATTCTACATGGTGCTCGCTTTGCGTTGAGTGTTTTGTACGGATCTCAGCACAGACAGTGACCTTTGCTGTATACATCATTAACTGACTGCTTTTATAACCGTGGTGGAAAGTGTTTACAGCGCGGTACGGGCTGATTCCTTATACAAAGCAGATTACGTTTCGTCTTTAAAAGGCTAATACAAAATTTATACATGTCTGGTATACAGTTTTATTGCATAGTACTGATAGCCGAGGACTCAGTTTTAAAATTAAAGAAATAAATGTTGTAAAGACAGATTCTGTGTAATGATATAAAAAAAGTGGATTAGGTCGTTTAAAATATTAAAACTTTAAAAGAATTTAATATAATATTAAAAAATTACGTCAACACAATTACGTTATTACACAAGGTAATTATATAGGCTACATGTTTCGACTATTGTTCAGTCATCTTCAGGCCTATTTTGTCAATTGAGTCACAAGATGCTATGCACACATTGGGGATCCCATCGTGTTTACATTAATGGAAATACATAAAAATTAAATCATTTGTCTCACAGGTGTGACGTGCAAATTGTGTTTACAGCAGTAGGATACATAAAATTGGATCACTTGTCTCGAAAAATATGTTATACAAATTGTGCAATAAAAAGTTAAAATATGTAAAATTCTTAAAACGGTATATTGGTGTTCATTAGTTAACAAATATAAGTCCCGTTACCGTCTGGTTGTTTTTGGAGCTATGTGATTCTATTTACTGGTGACGTCGGAGTACGTCTTTATTTCTGCTCCGTAGGAGTGGGCGTGTTATCATGTGACCTCATGCGATGAAATTGTCTTGTAGAACTGTGGACAGTATTGTCTGGTAAGGAACGCTGTTTGTTCCTATTGTTATGTTGTAAGGGACGAATAAGCTTCCCGTTAAGGTTTGTCTCCTGACGTCTAAAGAACAGAAATGGAAACCGATATTAGCTTTTTGCTGTATGGTATTTGAAATAAAGTTCTGTTGAATAAATTACAGAAAGACTTACAAGTGTTGAGTTTTGGTTCCGCTGTTTATGGAGTCATTACAACCAGATGTAGTCTGCAGCGTAGATGTCCATACGTTTGCACTGAATATTAACCACTGTATAATGTATCGTTCTATAGCTATGTTGTTCTAGGTATTATATTCACTGTACATATTTTGGACGGCTTCTCCGACGTACTGCCTTTGGGGGTGACTGAGTGTTGGTGTACTTACTGCATTCGTAGGTGTTGCCCTCTGTGAAGTGAATGTTGCAGTAATGTTTCAAATATCTGATTACTCTGAACAGTAAGTCTATTGTTTATTTGGTTTCTGTTTTTGGTCTCTCTGCAAATGTAAAATTTCTCGAGGGTATCTAACATTTTTCCTTTCCTCACGAAGTGAATTGTGTTCATTATGTTGTTCATTGGGCCAAAAGTGTGGCCTTCGTTAATGAGATGTTCGGCAAACGTAGATATGTTGTTTGCCTATTTAAAATCGTTATAACATTCGCTGAACCTTATATGGAAAGGACGGCCGGTCTGACCTGTGGATATATTGTGGCATGTGAGACACTCAAGTTGGTAAACTCCATTTTTCTCATATTTGTCGGGCTGTGGGTTATTTTGTGGTTTTAGGAGTTTTTCTAAGTTTTTTAGTCATAAAGGTCACTTTTACGTTTGTATTTCTGAAAATGGTTTTGATTTGTCTTGTTTCTTTTACCGATATATGTAAACTTGGCCCATTTATTCGTCCCTTACAACATAACAATAAGAACAAACAGCGTTCCTTACCAGACAATACTGTCCACAGTTCTACAAGACAATTTCATCGCATGAGGTCACATGATAACACGCCCACTCCTACGAAGCAGAAATAAAGACGTACTCCGACGTCACCAGTAAATAGAATCACATAGCTCCAAAAACAACCAGACGGTAATGGGACTTATACTCGTATTTGCTAACTAATGAACACCAATATACCGTTTTAAGAATTTTACATATTTTAACTTTTTATTGCACAATTTTTATAACACATTTCACGAGACAAGTGATCCAATTTTATGTATCCTACTGCTGTAAACACAATTTGCACGTCACACCTTTGAGACAAATGATTTAATTTTTATGTATTTCCATTAATGTAAACACGATGAGATCCCCAATGTGTGCATAGCATCTTGTGACTCAATTGACAAAATAGGCCTGAAGATGACTGATCAATAGTCGAAGCATGTAGCCTATATAATTACCTTGTGTAATAAAGTAGTTGTGCTAACGTACATTATTTAATATTACATAACGTTTATGGGCACATCGTGATGCTTCTGATCAAAAAAGTTAAAAGAATTATTATTTATGCAGGATTTGTGTGTTCTCTATCTACATTTAAACGTGATAAGCCACTAAGTACTGTAAGACATCTGACATTGCAACATGTACTGGTTTAATTGTAAAATTTATATCTCAGTTATTAATAACGTCTAATAAAATTGTGTAAGTTACTGTTATGAATTTTGACGTTATATTGACCGTGCATCTCAGTATATTTATCTCAGTATTTAACCTTTGGTATCATCACACCTACAGGTGTGATGATACCAAAGGCTGTGTAATGCAATTTTGACCTCCTGATGATGAGCACATGTGCTCGAAACATGTAGAGACATGAAATAAAACTTATTGTGAAACAAATTTTGTGCATCAAGTTGG
>Ga0123352_10013312_pt1 | contig 13055 bp, 8 predicted proteins | sample TergutLab28metaG_FD_89700 | JGI IMG/M metagenome (GOLD analysis project Ga0123352, IMG submission 89700) | Labiotermes labralis P1 segment gut microbial communities from Petit-Saut dam, French Guiana - Lab288 P1 | ecosystem: Host-associated > Arthropoda: Insects > Digestive system > Gut ... | reverse complement strand
GATGACTCAGTAAGAGTCGAAACATGTAGGAGATTAAGATAATAACAATTTTAATGTTTTAATTATTGGATTTTAACATTAATTGATATTGGTGCATTAAGTTGGAATAATAAAAATACTAGATGTGAGTATTGTAATAAAACTGGCCTCAAAAATTCGTAGGGTGGGAGGGACAGAGTAGATCGAAATGATTAGTTTCAGAATTCGGGTTTCATATCAGTCGGACAATTTGTTTCCTAGCAAGACGACTACTAGCTTTGGCAAGAACGCCTCTTCTCTATCGTCATGCACTCCAGGAGGAGTACAAACACATCATATCGAATCCTACATGTCAAACAAAAAACAAGCCGTATGTATCGCTAAATGACAGCTGACTGTGTTCAACTAACTGTCGCACTTTTGCAGTCGACGGGACAGGCAATGCGGGATTATCCACATCCGATGAATGAAAAATGAGTGACCGAGCGACGAGTAGTTCTCAGACTAAAGAACCCCATCCATTAGCGTCGAGATGAGAACGTCCAACCTCCCACTTTTCAAAACGGGCTCAAAAGGTCTTCGTTTCGCCTCTTTCTTCTTTTTTTTTTCTGGAGATAGGGCTACTCTAAGGCTACCAGAAAGGCGACAGGTTTTTAGAAAGTCGTTAGTCCAAGTGTTGCTGAATTTCTTCACGCCTCGTCAACACAGTTCCTAAATACTTAAAAAAGAAGTTGCAGGTTTCGAATATGTAGGAAAGACACAAACAAGGAGCAACTGCATTCACGAAAATATTAAGAGCTGATTAAATTAGGGGAATATTCATACACATTCGGTCTAGAATCTTATACCTTCCGGTCTGCTATCGAAAAACACGAAGATTAAAATGTTCGGGAATATAAATTGCCCTTTTCTGGGGGGAGAGGGGGGGTTGACAATCGGTCTCTCACACTGAGGGAAAAACACGGGCTAAAGGTGTTAAAGAATAGGGTGCTGAGGAAGATAATTGGACCTAAGAAGCAGAAAGTGAAAGGCGGGTGGACAAACACCACAATGAAGAGCTTCATAATTTGTACTCCTCATGCAATATTATTAAGTTGAGAATTCGAGGTCGATTAGATGGTTGAGGCATGTGGCACGTACGGGAGAAAAATAAATTTATACTTGATTTCGGTGGATAGATCTGACGGAAATGCTACATTTGGAGGACCTAAATGTAGACTGTGTAATGTTAATATGGATATCAAAGAAAGAGGATTGAACACCGTGAACTGGGTTCTTCTGACACAGGACAAGAAGGGGTGGTGAGACGTTGTGAAAACAAAAATGATACTTCGTGCTCGCTATTATCGGAGCAGATTCTCCAGAAGGAATCTGGTCCATGGAGTTAGTCTAGTTAGTCGCTGGTTGACCAGCGGGGCCTCAATCTCTGACTTGTTCGGATTCCTGCAGCAATACCAACAATGTGATTCTTCTTTTTTTTTTTAGGCAAGGCATCCCCGTTTGTTATTATTAATATAGGCCTACTACTAAATTAAAAAAAGTAATTAGAGTTTATACACAACTTTTTATTTAATAATCAGCTTCAATCTTTATCAGCAACATTTGGAGGATTAGATGTGTGTGTTCTGGTACTTGATAAATTTATTTATTTCTTAATACACAAAAATTTAATTTCATCTTTTAATCTTAGATTAGACGCTTTGTGTTGTGTGAATTTTGAAGCTGGGGAAGTGTTTGGGATATAAATTTTGGCATATTTTGGAATTATGTTGTTACGAAGCATATTTAATTAATATAAACTTGCACTGCAATTATATAGCTTTCTCTTCAGGTTTTGATATTGGTGGATGTATTCTGGACTGGCCTTTATAATTTTTAGGCAAGACATGCCCGTTGTGTCCATTCATGGCATTGCAACATATAGCTTCTACTTGGATTTAAATTCAGCCTGAAGATGTTGTAGAAACCGAAACATGTTGCTCATAACTATTTAAGCTGATGATTAATTTAAAGGTTGTGTGTAGATTCTAACTATTATTTTTCATTTACTAATATATTAATGTGGTGAACGCGGAGGCACAGTGGTTAAGGTGCTGTGCTACAAATCGGAAGGTCGCTGGTTCGATCCCAGCTGGTGTCAATGGAATTTTTCATTGACATAGAATCCTTCCGATCGCACTATGGCCCTGGGGTCGACTCAGCCTCTAACAGAAATAAGTATCAGGAGCATTTCTTTGGGGGTAAAGGCGGCCGGTGCTGACAACCTACCACCATCCTGTGCCGTTGTCATGAAATCTGGGAACCTTAACTTCCTGGAACCCTCTGGACCACTCCAGGCCTGTAACGAGTCTGCTTTACCTTTACCTTTTAGTATATTAATATTTTTCTGGTTATGGAAGCGTCTGGCTACGATCGTGCCAATGAAAACCTTGCACCAATTCTACTCTTACTTTCAACAAATTACGACACTTTCCTAGGCGTACAGCCAATAAACCTTTATGAGGACCATTAGTTTGTGTGTGCGGCGGTCTAACCGTGTACCCTATGACGTAAATGCACCTGTATAATGTCAGCTGGATAACGGCCGAAATGACACAGAAACTGTTCCAATACGCTGAAGGTTCGATGTAGTAAGTTTCTCAAACAATACGTCTTCAGATTTCTATACTATGCAGAACAATAATCTTATGTTTATTGGACCGTGCATCATTTGATAGTTGAATAAAGAGAGACCAACTCGATGTCATTTGCTTTATTATTTCATCATTTACTGCTCAACATGTTTCGGATGTTAATACATCCGAAACATGTTGAGCAGTAAATAGTGAAATAATAAAGCAAATGACATCAAGTTGGTCTCTCTTTATTCAACTAGCAGAACAATAAGTTTTGTCCGAAGCTCCGAAGAAGCATGCTTCCTCCATCCTCAGAGTGGCTGAATTAGGGTTGAGTGGACGCTGTGCCTAATTCTACGACTATGAATGTGGAAGCGGCACATTCTACCGAAACGTCTCAACAAAATTACAGTCTTGCTCGGTGTAATAACCCAGAGGACACACTACCTGTTGTAATCAAAACATCATTTCCCGGGATTCTCATTTCCGCAGCATCCGCCATAAAATCATGAAAGCCTATATCAGGGAGCATTCTCATGGTAACAGGAAGACTAAAAATAAAAGAAGAGCATAGGAGCCACAAAATCAGGTGATATTATGAGATTTACCTTGATTTCGAACGTTAGGGTTTCCCTTCACAATTATTTTGTAGAACTTAAGTATCCATAAAATGTAGCAATTTGAGGGACTCGGCCATCTTCAAAATACATTCCACTGTGTTAACGACAAATATATTTTATCAACGAAAGACAGTGCGTTTTTTGTTAGAAGTAATATCATGTTCTTATACCTGGAACTGGGTTTAAGTTAACCGCATGTCGTAAAGAGTTTATAGACCTACCAGACTACTCTGCACGAACTAACTCTAAAGCCTAGACGTAACCAGAAATTAATTTCATGACTAAACGTGTTATTAACAACACATATTATTTACAACGTGGACGTACATAACGTGACAAAAGGCGTCTGTTTAATTAACAACAACAACATTTGTCTCAGCTTCTGAATGGGTAAGGGTAAAAGGTAACCCTAGAACAGGCCATGAAGGAACACAAGGGAGGTAGAGGTTTAGCTCTACTTTTTCTTTAACCTGGGCCCTGGACGGCGATGGATGGTCAACGCCACGCCCCAACCGCTTTATCCCCCCACCCCGGCATGACCCGATACCCATTGTATGTGAGGCTGAATGGGCCCCAGGACTGGTCTGAACTGGTGGGGAAAATTTCGCCCCCAAACACCACGATTCGATCCCGGGACCCTCAATTCCACAGCCAGTCGCCATACCGACTGCGCTATCCCTGCTTCTCGAACGGCAAGTGATAAAAAGTAAGCCTACACAGTAACTGAACAGAATGCCGTGTCGTTATGCTTGGCGCATATTTCATGTTATGAAAGTTACGAGTTCGATTCTCGGCCCCGTGAACAACCATCCTGAAGCTTTAAATGATTTCACTCACTACCTCTAGACAACTGCTGGGGCCGTGTCTCAAGGTGGATCCGGGCAGTTCTTTCTTATTTTGGTCCATCCATCAATCACAACTTGTCACACTATAGTGTATAACCGTATAACATCTTTTCAGAATGAAATAAAAACCAAACATACCTTTCATTCATATCAGAGTAATGCCAGTCTCTTGTTCCTAACACACAAGCAGCACAAACGTGACGCAATGAACACTTACGCTTACAATCTCCTGGTTCAGTAAACAGTTCCAAAGAACATAAACTGCATCTACACACACAAATGATAAGACACCATACAGTGGTAACACTGCACTTTATTGTTGGACGAATTTCCAAACTATCAGTTTCAAGGAACGTTTGCTTGAACGTGACCTGCTCTGTGTATACAAACACATACACATACACACAAGAAACCATTTTCAAATCCCCCTTCTCAAAAGAATGACTACCACAAAAGATGCGGTAAGTGATAACGTCAGAAGGGCTGTGACCTCATGTGACCCAGCTGTAAGCCGTCGCTAATCGATGCTGTCACCATGACAACGTTGCAGTCACAGTATTCTCATTCACGATACTAATATGCCGTGAAGCGTCTGTGTTTGTGCCTCATGGTGTTTACGGGTGATATGTTTCTCAAATACTTATTCTGAAAGAAGTACACTTCAGTAAATAGATAACTCCAATGTATTTAATAAGTCCTACATACAGAACCTAACATTATGCCCAAGTGGCTGACATTCTTGCTTTGTATGCGAGAGGGCCCGAGTTCAAGTTCTCGTGATATTCGTCCAGATGAATGACTGGATAGAATATTAAACGACGCCACGGCCGTTCCCCTTCCCATTTTATGAGTTATTCACTAATCTCCTTGTCACCAGACCAGCCAGACGAGCTTCGGGAACCCTTCTTTAAGGAGCAAGTGACATAAGCCATATTTTCATTCATCATATAAAACGTATGGTAGCAACACTGCTCGCTGCCTCCGAGAACGTAGCCAGCGCCTGCTGTTAGCGACCCATGAAACCACTGATTTCTGGAAAATCCCCTTCTCCAGGAATGAAATAAAATACTCTTTACCTGGGGGACTTCTTAATTATATTCATTCCAACACAGCAGATTCGTTCCAGGTAGTTATGCGCGTCCTATGTTTAGACATTCATTTAAAGCGCCCTTCACAGTCAGCCACATGTGCACAACTACATGAATATTATTTTTTACATGCAACTTGGCTCTCCGATGCTTCATACGAGGTGGTGCTGATAAGTCCTTAGCCCGATCTGCTTCCCGATGTCGTAGGACGGAATCGATAGTGTCGCTGGAAAGAGGGGTCTGTTCATTTGCCGAATTGCAAGCCTTTTCTTGCTACAGAGGCTGAAGGAAGTATGTCAGGCGACGCGCGCGATTTCAACAACATCGAGACGCGAGCTGTCAATTTTTTTTTCAGCAAGGCAAGGCGCCGAAGGAAATTCACGCCATTCTGACTGAAACGTTAGGGGAATATACACCATTGTATGCCACCGTTAAAAACTGGGTGGCCCAGTTTAAACGTGGTGATTTTTCCACCTGTGCTGCGCCTCGTCCTGGACGAACCAAAACAGTGACCACCCCGGAGATTATTGATCAAATTCACTAGCTAATCTTAGAAGAAGGACGGATTTCGGCTAAATCAATAGCTGCGCAACTGGGCATTTCACGTGAACGGGTTGGGTCCATCATTCATGAAGATTTGGACATGCGGAAGCTCTTCGCGAAGTGGGTCCCGAAATGCCTGAACGCGGATCGAAAACGTCAACGGTGCCAGTCGTCTGAGCAACTTTTGGAATCTTTTCGGCGCGATCCAAATGATTTCCTGTCGCGATTGGTGACCATGGACGAAACCTGGTTATATTACTATGACCCGGAGACAAAGCAACAATAAATGGAGTGGCGCCATAGCGGCTCACCCCGTCCCAAAAAATTCCGAGTGCAAAAATCCGCTGGAAAAATTCTCGCCTCGATTTTTTGGGATCGAGACGGCATCCTCCTCATTCATTATCTTCCAAAGGGCCAAACTATCAACGCGGAGTATTACTCATCTCTGTTGGAACAATTGAAGGACATTTTGTAGGAAAAAACACCGCGGGAAGGTCACCAAGAGGGTCTTGTTCTTGCACGACAATGCCCTGGCTCACCGGGCATTTGCAACTCAGGAGAAACTGGCCTACCTGGGCTTCCAGTGTCTTGATCACCCACCTTATTCTCCGGATCTGGCCCCTTCGGACTACCACCTGTTCCCTGGACTGAAAAACCAATTGAAAGGTAGCTATTTTTCGTCCGACGCGGAGATCATTGCTGCCGCGGAGACCTGGTTCGACGGACAACATTCTGAATTTTTTTTAATGGCTTGCGGAAGTTAGATCAACGCGCTAAGAAGTGTACTGAGCTTCGTGGGGATTATGTTCAATAAATCCCGAGTTTGGTCGCTGTAGCTTGTTTCCTTCCTGGTTGGGCTAAGGACTTATCACCACTCCCTCGTATTTATCCTTATTATCCAACACCAACCCTATATAATCTAGATAGGCAGTGTCGCTTAAAAAACGCTGATTGAGACAGTGCAGAACAGCATAACGGGTACCAAAAAAAAAGCATTCCTACTGCTTACCTCCAACGCGCCTTAGTTAATTTGGGTTCCACTAGGTTTGATGTAAAAAAATTCTGCGTAATGCATTAAATATGTGTTCTTGACAAAGCCCAAAACACTGGACACAAGACAGACCCGTCCTCGTGTCGGACAGTATCACCCTCGCTCGTGAATGCGCCCTGAACATAAGCCCCCACGGGGCCTCAACGTCGTGGCGGACCGACTGTCGGTTGTAGATTTGGACTTAGTGTCTAAAGTTCAAACTGTGATGCGAACCTTCTTTGCGAATGGGAATGTATCCAGACTGCCTCTGAAAATAAAATACAAGACCAAATTGTCTTGTGAGAAAGGGCGCGGCCGACGCTGGACGAAGTCAGCCCAACCCACTGCATGCGGCTATTGATCTCAGGTCCCCTCAAGAGGACTCCATCCCCACTTCCATCGCCACCACAACCCAATCACAAAACAGCTGTTAACACAATGAAGGGGCGAGCTATCGCCAAGAATACATCCATTGTTGTCATGACTACAATCTACAGCCGGCCTCTCTCACCTCCTCGGTCCCCTGAACAGTGAACGCTGGAAATGTCCTTTCATACCACAACGCCAACACCCACTCTACACATGAAACGAGATCGCGTTTAAATTTAGGGATCAGTACCCACCCCAGCAAGCCGAAACGTACAAAACCCTCTCCATAACCTCTCACTAAAGCACTTCATTACGGTCCCTGCAGATATAGAATCCTCGCGATGTCTTGCCACAAATAATGCAGTAGTAACACAATACGAGTACACAGTACGTGCTGTACATCCACAGTGAAAGCCAACATTTACTCTGCAGCAGGTCTGAATCGGAAACTGTCGTGTGTTTTACCTGGGATCTGATGATGCGACTGCCGTAGTGTTCGTCACTCCGAAGGAAGTAGTGCCTCTGAACAGAGGCTAGGAAGAGCACGATACGACCAGAAGAAAGAACGGCAACAGAGTGACTACAGTACACCCAATGGGTATACAATTGCATCAACTGCAGATTCACAGGCACCCCTTAAAGCTAATAATGTGAGCGTACCGAGATGTTACTCAACTTGATGGTGTACACATATAGTGTGCATGTACGATGAATGACAGCTCCCCAACACACACCAGTTTGTGAAACACGTGGGGATTTCTATAGTGGTCTTATACCTCTATTCAACAACTTCGTTTTTAACTCACCATTTTAATCAGTCTTTAAAATGTTTTTAAAAGCATACAATGTAAACCTGAAATCTCAAGTAAATAAAGAACTGTGCATCTTTCTATACATTACATAGAGCAACGTGAAGATTACTATAGATATATATAGTCGAAACATGTGGGAAGCAAAGTATAACAAATATCATAGACCGCAGACCATCATATTCATTACGTTTACTTGTAAACTGAATATAATGTTTTTGTGTAGCTTAAAAGTACTGTGTGCATACATTCAGATCTGCCAAGATGGTATGTTGCCGTTCATGCTGTGAAAATACGGGTGGTTTTCTTTGCAGATCAGACATTTTACACTTTTCCTCGCTGTATTGCCCCTCCCTTCAAGCCCCTAGAATCACAGTTCTGCTATCACTATAACGAGGCCGAAGCCTAACTGAATATGCATGGTCGTGTTTAATGAGATAAGGACTCGGACCCTATCACCCGATATTCTTAATACGACTTAAAACCCGGTCATTTTATGTTCCCTCCTAGACAGAAAATAAAGGTTCTATGACGCAGCAACGTGTACTTACATATTTATGGCTTGCTGAACGGCACTGTGCAGAACCTAGCTCCTATACATACGAATGGCAGTGTACATGCAAGATGTGGTATCGTGTTATAGTGCTGCATATCACCGTGTATTTTACTGCACACTCAATAATAATCAAACCAACAAACAGTTAGCTGGGGAGTACCCACACAATCTACATCGTACAAGCTTTAGCTCCTCTCCTGACCATTATTAAGGAGTGTCAGTAAAGCAATAAAATAATAATAATAATAATAAGAAGAAGAAGAAGAAGAGGAGTAGGAGGAGAATACGTGCGTTTGTACGTGAAAACGCATGACTACAATTCAAAAAAGAAGAAAAATTTTTAATTTTTAAAACATTTAAGCACATGCCAATGTAATTTTTATTCTCACTGTTACTTCTGTTTTTAGCCTTTCATTCTACACGTCTTATTTCCTCTTTTAATTTTACTGGTTTATTGATACTCCTTGATAATAGCCTGAAGAGAAGATGAAACGTGTAGGAAGTAGACTGTAGGGGTACTCCCCAGTATGGTGTACCGGTTGGTTTGACCGCCACAGGAACTATGGTCGTCTGCATACACAGACTGAGGAAAACTAAGACAAACCTCAATCGGTACAGTTTCCCGACCAAATTCAAACCGGTGACCTGCCGAATACGCCGGTCACAGTGGCCGCGCGGTCTAAGGCGTAGGTCTGCGGCCGCTTGCCTGCTGAGATTGTGGGTTCGAATCCCACCGGGGGCATAGATGTTTGTCTGTTGTCAGATAGAGGTCTCTGCGACGAGCTGATCACTCGTCCAGAGGAGTCCTACCGACTGTGGTGCGTCGTTGTGTGTGATCTAGACACATCGTGAATGAGGAAGCCCAAGACCTGCCGAATACAAGTCCGAAGCATTATCGCTTCAAACAACTTTCTGGGTAACACCATCAGTGGTGTAGATTATGCATAACCGTTTGAAAGGGTTACTAACCTAGTAAATAATGAACTGCCGGCGATTTGGGAGAGCTGGATGTGACTTAATTTGATGTGCTACCCGGAATATGCCTGGGAGACAGTAAAGGAAACCCCCAAAATTCTCATTCACGATAGCCGACCTCTGGGTCAAGATTTGAAACCAGAACATTCTGAACATTAATCTATCCACTCGACCTCCATTTTTTATTACAATGAACTCAAATGCACAGACTAAAATTCCCTGTTAAATTAAAATCCAAGTTTTCAATAGCGCATTTTCAAACTCTCTCCACGCCTTCAAAAGCACTGGAATGTGTATTTGCTTAGAAAAAAACACATGCATTACATTTCACAGGTCAGAATCTGTTCAATGCCAGGTTCTTGCGGTACATAGTTTCTTAACACATTTACTGGGCCTCGTCTCCTGTTTCCATGCCTGTTCAGAAATCTCTCAGGCTGCGCGCGCAACCTCCCTTCTAAAATCACATGACTGCCTCGTGATCATTCCCTTTAGTATAAGGTCTGGTTCCACTGCTGTTTTCCATTCAATACTACCGCATTCTGTTGTTGAGTGAAGACAACTATTTCACTCAAAGACAGTGTGCATCGCCGATTTCTTTGAAATGTTGTTGACGGAACAGAGAATTTGTGTGAAAATTTTGTTACAAAATCGGGAAACGTGCAACGCAAAGTTAGGATTTGTTAAAAGTGGCATTCGGCGATGATGTATTAAGCCGTTAAACGCAATGTGGGAGGCATAAACTTTGTAAGAAGGATCGAGAATTGCTGGAAGGCACATTTTTATTCCGGCCGCTCATGGGTGTCGCTATATGATGACAAATGGACACACTCAATACCTCGGTGCATTTACATCGACTGTAACAGAGTATGAAATATTTCGGAAGATGAAGGAATATCGATAGGATCGTGTTTCAAAATTTGGAATAAAAAAACGGACATGTGGCCTGTCTCCACAAAATTCATTCCACTATATCTCGGGGCTGCACAATTCCGAAATCAGGGTGTCATATTTGAGAAAGAATTCATACACCACAGCCCTAATCAATAAGATCGCTACTGTAGCTACGTAAGTATACGTAAACATTACTGAAAATTAGTGCACCTAAATACCTCACAAAGAACCGCATTTCGTACAAGTGCTTGTCATCAGCACTCTTATTCTTTGAACCGTCTCACTCCAATACAGAAGTAGGGTTAGCAAATAGAAGCACTGCTCTTCATATGCCTGCTTACTGTCTTGCTTTTATAAAACCCTACTTGAAAATCAGTCAAATGTGCGACATTCTGTCACTGTACAACGCACGTAAGACCGGCAGCCTGTCGAAACGGAATGACACAGTCTGCCAACATCAGTTTCATGGCCCCCTACATCTCAACAACATGATAGACTTCTATGATTACTCAGTCACACTCACCAACAGATGCATATAGTAGCATTACAACTCTCCTTAAGTTTTAAACAAATCCTACATATTTCCGGGCCAAGACGCCATCCTCAGGGAATCTCAAATGCAAAGGTCTACAAGCGCCCATACATAATAATGGGAAGTAAAACGACCAGTATTAAGTTCTTTAGAACATTAAAATTTTACAGTATATAAAATGATCAATATATAGTTAAGCCGTTGTTGGCATTACACTTATCGTATGTCTGACCAGTTCTAGGCCAGATTTCAATGTCTGTTTACACTATGTGCAGTGCGGCACACAAACATCTGAGTTCATCCTGTGCGATCCAATAGGATCTAGTCCCAGTGGCGCATGTCGGTGTGTGTCGTGCCAGAAGGTGCTCTATTTGATACTCCCTAAGGATGGCGCCTTGGCGCCGAAATATGTAGGGGCGTTTAAAATTTAAGTACAGTTTGTAATCCTACTATGTGTATCTGTTGGTAAATGTGATTGATTGAAAGGATGATGGATGGGGTAAATAATATCAAATACTATGGCCACTGTCTTATGGATACGATCCGCTACATGATCATTATTTATCGACGCGATCAACATACACAATTATTCGCTTACCACGTAACAAACCCCCTTCACATTTACCGAAATACTGAACTCGTTACAGAAACAAATAACGCAAGGCATCTGATTAAGATGGCACCTTTTGCGCTGTTCGACTTTATTAATTTTTCCATTCAGTAGAAATATCTAAGAGCAAAAAATATTGCATAATTTTATCACTATAACAGAGAAACAGTAATGTCCTAATACGGCATAAATAGTACCTCACTATGACCCTCTGAGGTCGAAATATGTCGAAGAGAAGTAGGTGATGATATTGCATGAAGCAGCAAACAATAAAGCGAGTGTGTACAGACGGTTATTAATCACCAACTTAGACTTTTTTCTACTCGTATCGAGGCTAGAGAATTGCTCTGGCAATGGTTAAAGTTACCAGTTTCCATTAAGAAACCCACTCCTAACAAAACATTCGTCAGTTCAAGTCTTTTGTCCCAAAGTTCAAAGGTAAAGTTCAAACTATAACAGACCACGAAGGTCCAGAGCGGGAGTAGAGGTATAGACCTACTCTTTCTTTACCCTCGGCGCTAGATAGGGGGGGTAATCAACGCCACGCTCCGGCCGCTTTACACCCGGGAAAACCCCGTACCCATGGTACTGGAGGCTGGGTAGGACCCACAGCCGGTCTGGAAGGGTGCGGAATATCTCGCCTCCCCGGGATCAGATCCCCGAAACGTCCAGCCCGTAGCAAGTAGCTATACCGACCACGCTATCCCGGTCCATCTTAACCCACAGTAGCAACAGCAATATGACTTGTGTATTTTATAGTAAGGACTTCCATTCACACACGACGAAGCGTCCGTTTAGAGCTGTAATCCAGTCGTGGCTACTAGAGGCAGACATGCACTTTCATAAATTCGTGTGGTGATTTTTGAGTTATGACATCGTGCAGTCTGGTAGTTAGGTACCGAACTGCCAGTTTGCACTGACTCACAATTAGGTAGACCAAGCTACAAATCTTACTGTCGTGGAACATCAAATGTTCAAATTCACATGAATTAATTCTACCATCTGTCTAGCAGACAGCAATACCACGGAGCATAATAAATTTCATTTTACTGCCTGAATTGGATTAATTATGCTTTTAGTTAAAGCCCGATTTTCATAACATTAATTTAGATGCAACATTCCCATTAAATTAAATAATTTTTGGTACTCTGTATTAATTCTTAATGCCACCGCAATTTCGAATTTTCCTATCCAAAATCCTTAAATTATACTTCTGTGTACAGACAGATACTCAATAAAATACCGTTATATGAATTTAGCAACTCATTCGCTTCCACCATACCTGTGCCTAAGCGATATGTGTGTGTATATATGAAGGTGTATCCAAAAGTCCCAGGACAATGCTCATAACACGCAAGTCGCTTGTAGTTCACGAGTTTCCCGCTAGAGTGTGTTGCGGTGGTGTCTTGTGAGTGAGTGTGCCGAGTGGCGTGGTTGGATGTGGAAGCGTTTGATTGTTGCACGTGTCTTTATTGCATCAGCCGTCTGCGATTTTCTGATATCGGCGGTATGGCGGAAGTTGACGAACAAAGGGTGTGCATCAAGTTCTGTGTGAGATTGGGTAAAACGGGAAGTGAAACTTTTGAAATGTTG
>Ga0123352_10013310_pt1 | contig 13056 bp, 2 predicted proteins | sample TergutLab28metaG_FD_89700 | JGI IMG/M metagenome (GOLD analysis project Ga0123352, IMG submission 89700) | Labiotermes labralis P1 segment gut microbial communities from Petit-Saut dam, French Guiana - Lab288 P1 | ecosystem: Host-associated > Arthropoda: Insects > Digestive system > Gut ... | reverse complement strand
CTCAGCTGCGAATGAAGAGAGAAAAAAAAAAAGAAAGTAGGAGAAGGGGGAGGGGGGAGAGGGAGGGGGGGAGAAAAAAAAAAGAGAAGGCAGGGGGGGGGGGGGGGGGGGGGGGGGGGGGGGGGTAAGAGGAACGGCCGCTCCGGGCGGCAGAGTCCAACGGGCTGGAAAGTGAGCAGAAACTGAATATCTTATATGAAAATAATTGAATTTTGCGCTCAACTTTCAAATTATATAGCCAAATAATATTAAACTGAATAAATATACTTTTTTAATCTTCACGTTTGTACCGTGCATCAATGACAATTAAAATACTTTATTATCCAACAGATGCACAAATATATAATTCGTAGATACAATTATAATTATTATAAAATATTTAAAATTGCTCCAACATGTTTCGGATCACAAGGGATCCATCATCAGGGAGCTTTATACAATGCTTGGCTAAAATTACAGTAATGGTTCTACCATATCTACGGATATGATAGAACCATTACTGTAATTTTAGCCAAGCACTGTATAAAGCTCCCTGTTGATGGATCCCTTGTGATCCGAAACATGAATTTTATAATAATTCTAATTATATCTACGAATTATATATTTGTGTATCTGTTGATAATAAAGTATTTTAACACATTTTTAAGTTCATAAATTCTAAAACTTAGCTACTCCAACGCACAAAGGGTTTTTATGGCAAAACATGAAGGAAAAGACGCAGCTGGGAAGGCCTAGGAGTAAATGGTTGTATGTATTAAAATGGAGTTTAAAGAAATAGTACAATAGGTCGTGGACTAGTCAACTGGCTCTGAGCAGACACCAGTGGCGGTTTCTTGCGAACGCAGTAACGAAATATCCTGTTCCGGAAAATGCGGGAAATTTTTTAACCAGAGCAGGAATTGTTAGTTTCTCAAGACGAGCTCTGTTCTGTGGACTTAGCGAATTGTTACATAAACGGTAAGTATTTAAAAGTAATTGAGACGTGGTTTCGGGATAGATCTATGTCAAGTTATTTTACTTCCTTTAATCCGAAAAAGTACCAGACAATTTTCTGACGTAAGGAGTGATTCCGACTTTTGTGTATAAACGGTGTCGTGTGCTAAAATTATTCGAACATTTTGGCACAGAGATCTGCAGCTATCATCGAAATGGGTCAGTCAGGAGCAATATGCTGCCCGATACACAGATGCAGGTCTTGCAGTGGGTAGCAGGGCGGGGATGGAAGAGGCTCTGGGGTTAAGAAGAAAGTTTACAAGGAAAGGGAATGAGATCAGGACTTGTGTGGTATTATGTCTGACGTGATTACTCTTTTCCAGCCAATAAATATTACCGAAAAACAGGTAACATCCATCCTCAAAATGAAAAATGTTATCACAGAAAGCACTTCATAATTTATTTCACCTAAGATATAAATCAACCACAATTTAAGGACAAAGCTAATATTTACTACAATGCATATTTTAATGTGCAGTTACTTCTCCTATGCTGAGGGTGCAAATAGGGTGCTGAGGAGAATATTTGAGTCTTAGAGGGACGAGATAACATGGGAGTGGAAAAGACTGCGTAACGAGGAGCTTAATGATCTGTACTCTTCACCAAGTATTAATCGGGTGATCAAATCGAGAAGAATGAGATGGGTGGGGCATGTGGTACGTATGGGGAGAGGAGATGTGCGTACAGGGTCTTTGTGAGGTAGATGGTAGGTGGATTTTCAAGAAGTAGGATGGGGACATGGATTGGATAGATCTGGCTCAGGATAGGGACAGCTGGCGGGCTCTTGTAAAGGCGGTAATAAACTTTCGGGTTACATAAAATGCGGGGAATTTCTTGACTAGCTGAAAACCGGTTAGCTTCTCAAGATGGACTCTGCTCCATGAAATAAGTACCTTCTCGTATACATGTATATCTGTCACTGTGATAAACCAACACCAAAAGTTGTTGTTGTTGGTGTTGTTGCTGCTGCTGTCGGTGATGGTGGTGGTATGGTCGTATTCTTGTTGTATTTGTTGTTACACATCGCGTGTTCTTAACAATCACGCACAGAATGCTTGACATACAGGGAGTTCGAAAAGTTACGCAACCAAGTTTTTAAACACGTTCTATGTGTATAAAAGTGCATTAAAATCAGAATTCAAGCACATTGCTATACTGTTGTAATATTGTGTGCACAGTGCATAGTGTGGAAATCAACATATAAAACCAACCTACATGCACTGGAATATATACACAACAGATGCACAAAAGCCCCTCCTACTTGTTTCGGCACTCCTTGATGATGGCAACCAAGGATTACCTACACATGTAGGAAGAGATTTTGTGCATCTGTTTTTGTATATCCTAGTGCATGTAAGGTTGCTTTTATACATTGCTATGTTGTGTTTTGGAAATACCCACCACGATCAGCAGAGCATGTATTCACGCTTTCTCGTACCTGATTCCACCCGGCGAAGAGTTTGAGGGATGCCGGAAATATAGTTTGTCTCAATTCGTGTAACGTATTCGATTTTTTGTACACATCCTATTTAAACACCCCCCCCCCCATACCCTGTGCCCCAAGACAGCAATCTGGTGATATTAGACCGGAGATCGGGTAGGCCAACCGTTGCGAGAAGAATGCGATCGCGGAAGAATTCGCGCAAAATTTGTACTGTCAAGTTTACTCCATGCGTCGTAGCCCCCAGTTGTTGAAACCAGCAATCGTGTCCGTAAATTTCTAACAAAGTTATTAAATTCGCAATTAGTTCTCGACATTATGCTGCTACCGTTTTCTGAAGAAAATCGGACCAATTATTTTCCGTCAAGATACACTACATCATACTCTGAACTTCTACAGAGTTCAACGATCTCTCACGATACGTGTGGGGAATTTTCCGCATTACATATTCTGCTGTTTTGGCTATTAATATACCCACCAGCGTCAAACCGAGCTTCGTCAATAAGAAAACGTTATCTATGGTAAAATGTGTCTATCCATATGCAGTGCTAAAGTCGTAGTTCCCTGTCAGGATCCTTGGTTTCGTACATGACGTGCGCACGATGTGGATAAAGTTTCAAAACCTTTGTAGCCTTCTGTACACGTCCGTGTGACAGTCTACTCCAGTTACAAAGTCTTCTCAGTAACTTGCTCGAGAAAGCGAAAGGAAGTTTGACGGATAATGTCCGCATGATTGACCATTGCTTAACACCAAATGCTTGCCAGAACGTTTTCTCTCATGCACCTTTTGTGCGTCACGGAGACGATTCACCAGACGAAACTTTGTGGCTTTCGGGCACGGCATCCATAAACGCCTTCATACAAGTAACGTAGAGATGCCAGGCAGTTTTCCACGACGCACGCTTTGTTCGCTAACTCCACGGTGCAGAGTTCTCCTTCACTCCACGAGGCAGAGTTCTTCTTCAGAGCTAACAGGTCCTCAACTGGTTAAGAAACGTCCCGCATTTTATGGAATATAAAGGTTCATTACCGCATTCACAAGAGCCCGCCAGCTGCCCCTATCCTTAGCCAGATCAATCCAGTCTATGAAACCTCCCCACTTCTTGAAGATACATTTTAATATTGTCCTCCCATCCATGCCTGGGTCTTCCAAGCAGTCGCTTTCCCTCAGGTATCCCCATCAAGACCCTGTGTGCACCTCTCCTCTCCCCCATATGTGCTACATGCCTCATCCATCTCATTCTTCTCGATGTGATCACCCAAATCATGTTTGGTGAGGAAGCCCGATCATTCAGCTCATCGTTATGTAGTCTTCTCCACTCCCATGTTACCTCGTCCCTTTTAGGTCCAAATATCCTCTTCAGCACCCTTTCTCGAACTCCCTCAGCCTACACTTCTCCCTGAATGTGAGGGACCAAGTTTCACGGCCTTACAGAACACGACAAATTATAATTCTGTATACCTTAATATTTATATTTTTTTATAGCAAACTGGAAGACAAAAGATTATGCAAAAAAAATGTTTTCACTTCGACTATTAGCGATGCGAGACTCTTTATGTACCAGTGTGATTTATAAGTTGGTATGGCCACAGCTATATTTTTTCGTGAATCCAGTTGAACTGCAGTCAATATAAGCCATTAATAAATATTTAAATATAGGTTGCCTGACTTTTTGATCTACTGTATTGTGTACTTTGATCATTATGACTGTTGTCAAAGTTTTTATTCTATTTGTTTCTTCTGTTTTTAATGGTAAATCCTTTATCTCCTTTAATGTTTGTTTTCATTTTCTTGTTTATAAACAATTTATTTCAGTTTTTGCCTGTAATGAGCTTTGCTTTTATGAGACACTCTACAAAATCAACTGACTTGTTTTCATATCTGTACGAACATGCTGCAGTCATACCTTTGAAATTAATTATAGGTTAACTTTTATTTTTAAATAAGTTCTTCAACTTAATGACATATAATCCATCTTCCATAAACTATTACACTAAAATTAGGCTTCAAGTGTGGTAGCATTGTTTTTCTAAACCAAAATCTACTTCATCCAGGGTAACAAACTACCTAAACTCTGCTATACTCTAAGATCCAATTCATTCCTCTCAGTTCAACTTTAAATAAGACTATTTAAAGTTGCCCCTCACACCACCATTTTAATACACTTAATAAATTTGGAATTTCTTTATATTATGAATATTTGTTTTAATATTTCAACTTCTGATCATATTTTATGGACAAGACTCTTCTGTTTCTGTTACTTTGAATGTCGGGAGCCTCCACCTCTGAGACCTGATACTTGATATTTTTATTAACAATCAATTGTCAAAATTCACAATTCAAATTCTATATTTTCATCTGACAATTTGTAGAAGTCTGCACATTAGTAATCAAACATTCTTTCACTGTGAAATTTATGTTATAAAGACTAAAAATGCAACTGAACATTGCTAAAAGAATATCTGATACATCACCATTACACTTTGCAGTGCAACAGTCACAGGTTATCTACATTTTGATTTACTGTGCTGAATGTAAAAGATCTGAAGGTTAAGGTAAAAGAGGAACCATACTTTCACCTGCATGCTGATTATGCATATACCCACATACTACAAATTTCAGGGCTTATTCACCTTCTTACAGCCAATGTATAATGTCTAATTGCCATTATAGTTCCTTACACATCACATGCACAATAAAAGCTCCAGTTCAGCCCCACTCAATAAAATTCTTTTACATAAACAGATTCTAATAAGTAAGAAACCGATCAGAATCACCCCCTTAAAGTATGACAGATCCAACCCCTCAGGAAGACTGTCAGAGTAAGACAACTATTTTCACTGACAGAAAATTTAACATATTTCATCTGCATGACAATTCCCGATTAATGTCTGCTCTTAAAATCCTGTTGTGCTGAAATGAACAATGTCCTGTACAAATTCATTACTTCACCTTTAGGTATGGTATCATGTTGGCTTGCTGGCAAGCAAATCCAAAACATCGACCAACATTTACAGAACTACACAAAAAGCTGGATGACCTGCTGGAAGCCTCATCACCTCAGAAGTACTTGAACTTCATAAAATTACAAGAATAAATTTAAGGCCTTCCCCTGTGACAAACAGCAGTCCAGGTGAGGCATGGTTGAGGTATTTGGTAATGCTAACAGCATTCTCTTCTTTAAAACAGTGGTATTTTCAATGAGCACAAGTGAAAAAATTACCTCCAACCATAAGACATGAAGGTAAAATATGTGTACGCTTATTCTGTAGTGTGGATCTTACACAGCACTCACCTTCTGTATCAATTAAATGAAACAATGTGTTTCAGAAGAACTCAAAACTGATGGTAATTTTCAGCATTGTGCATCACTGCCTATTCAGTACAAATTTTTACAGGGACTCCACAGACCTGCCATAATTTGTTATTCGCCAGAAATGAGGTAGTTTTATCCAAAATAATGTACCTAGCTCAATACTTCTTTCACAATAGGTTGTTTTATTTATAAAAAAAACACCATACTAAACTTTATGATCCCAACCACAGTGGTTCTCTAATTACCACCACCAAACCAAGTCCTCAAAAAAATGATTACACAGCTGACATGTTATTGTACAATACACACAATAGTTGTTACAAGCTCCGCACTTTTACATGATCTATTACTGTACGTCATTTCAGAACACTGTATCACATGCCATTCAACTGGCTTCAACATCACAATTTCATGAGTCAGCCATGTCATTGTGAGTGAGTGTTCCATGTCTGGTACTCACCAAGCCTATTTACTGGGTACCAGGGGCTCTTTCTTGATGGTAGAAGGGAGGGACAGGGCATGAAGCTGATCAATTGTCCCATTTAAGTGCAAAGGTTCCGAATCAGTGTAGCTCTGCCATCATGGTGTGCAGCAGGATTATACCGTTTGTTTCTTTATGTGGGAATGCATGTAATGAATATATGTAAGGTGATGTAATTAATATAATTAAGATAATGGCACAGAAATATTTTGGGGCACAAGATGAGGTTTGCCCTGCACCTTGTTTGCCATTACTGACAACATAGAATTCCATATACTAATAAGTTACAATCAGTACAGCTCTGTAAGTGACATTGGGAATGTTTCAAGTTACAGCTTTGTGCATTCTTTCGCATTATGGACGCTTTTAAATCAGCGTTTCTGAACCTTCTTTTCCTCATGTACCATTATCATGAACAAAACATTCAAGTGTACCACCTGCTACTGAAAATGTAACAACATACAGTTTGTAACTCTACTAGTTTAACTTTACCAGTAAAAAGGTAAAGCAGTCCCATTACAAGCCTGGAGTGGCTCAGAGGGTTCCATGAAGTTAAGGTTCCCAGATTTTATGACAATGGCACAGGATGGTGGTAAGGTTGTCAGCCTTAGGCACCGGCCGCCTTTACCCCCAGGAAATACTCCTGGTACTCATTTCTGTTAGAGGCTGAGTCGACCCCACAGCCGTAGTGTAATCGGAAGGATTTTATGTCAATTAACTTTACCAGTACTTCACAAAAAAAAACAGTATAATTTCCACTTTCCCTGGGTTACACTGACTTGACCTAAACTAACCAAAAATAAAAAACCAAAATTAACAAAATGAGAGGCAGCACTGTGACACTAAACACTACAGCAGAAAGTACATTCATAATCAAATGAATGTGACTGCTAATCACTGCCAAGCACCAGTTTTAATCAAGTACGACTTTGATGAAAGTTCGTACTTTACAAAAGCACTGGTTTTTCCATCTGCATAAGTAATTTTGTTTCATACTCTCATTTTGCAGCACACAACATAAGGTGAATAAGAGACATACTGTACTTACCACAGCGTCTTCTCTGTGATGTACTAACAGCAAAAATAATTTTAACTGAGAATGACAGCACTTGTTTGGAAATGAGTATCAAAATTCTGTAATTTTAGGCATTCATTGTTACACAGGTGTCAATAAGTATCTGATACATTTAAATCAATACCTATTATTTTGGCAGCCAGGGTAGCGTAGTCAGTATAACGAATCACTATGGGCTGGACGTTCTGGGGATCGAATCCTGGCAGGGTGTGAGACTTACTGTGCCCACCCAGCCACCTGTACAACGATCCTGGGTCTTTCCCAGGAGTAAAGCAGCCAGGGCATGGTGCTGACTACCATCTAGCCCCATTGCTGTGAAGAGGTTAGAGCTATACCTCCACCTCCCTTCTCAGCCTGCACAGGAGTATCATGGAGTGACCTTCACCTTTACTAATCATTTAAGCAGTTTACAGCTTCTTAAATTGCCTAAATATGTAATTAAATTAAGTCTTAAACAGTGTGTTGTAACTTTATTTGTATTAAAAATGTGTGTAATTAAAGACAAGCTGTTAATTACTAAAATGACACTAAATACCAATATTGCACTATTCAATTAATTATGATGGACACTATTTTAGCAGTATTAGGGGAAATCTGAGTTCTGCATTCTCAACACTCGACCACAAGTTTTGTTCCGTAACTGTAACTGCATTCATACATTAAGGCAATTTTAGCCAATTCAGGTTCATGTTTTCTCATCACAATCCTCAGGTACACAGCTTTGACCCAAAAAAAAAAATCTTACTTCAATGAAGGATTCAAATAAAATGGAACCCAATTCATGACTATAATTTTAACCAGTTTAGTTTATTTTCTTACCAAAACCCCCACATATTTGGTTTCTGTAAAAAAAACTTCTTACTTGTACAGGGGAATATAACCCACCAAAGCAGGAAGGACAACAATAATCATGAACAGAATAATGAATCACAAATTTCATACTTGCATTTTAAATATCAGTCATTTATAACATATTCAGAATGCAACTGAACTTACATATGTACAAGACAACATGCAACAATACATTATATAAACTCAACATTTGACAGCATGCAATAGCAATAAATAAAAAAGAAGTCAGCATATTTTAAGAAGGGGCTTTCAGGTAATAATTTAATTCAATACCTGATGGTAACCAATATAATTAAATTATAACAATAAAATACTCCACTCTTAACCTTACTGCCCCAGCGTCAGACTTCAGCTTTGGAAGCTCTCCTATCATGCAGTTTCTGTCCTCTAGATTACTTTAAGAAAAATTGAGAAACATGACAACCTTTGCCATTTCCACTACAAATATCTCTATCACAGGAAAAACATGAATTTATGCATGAATATTTTTCACTGGTCCATCTTGCTGCTTTTAACTTCCTGTAATCAACAACACTGGTATGTTTCAGTGTAAAGTTCTTAGAGTCTGTCCAGTAATATGCCTTTCAAAAGCACATATTAAATTTTTTTTCAGTTTCTTGAAATGAAAAATGTCACTAGAGTTGCATCATGTATTTTGGTGTTAGTAATATAGGCTGTTTCAAAAAACACACTTCAGTAACACACCATGCACTTTATGAGTAGCAAGTATTTTTGGTTATCAATTCTGTTCTCTTGACAAATAACAAAAAAGAGAGGAAATATGAATCCGGTTGGTAACTCTGCTTAGTGGTTACACTAACAGTGAATAAAAAGAAGTAGGAGCGATGAAATAATTGTTTCAAATTTGTGTTATTACATTCAAGTACAGGGCAGCTGGGATAGCATGGTCAGTACAACAATTAAGTCACAGGCTGGATAATCCAGGGTTTGAATCCCAGTGGAGTAAGAAGTTTATCTCTTCTCCAAAATGTCTGACCACCTCTGGGGCCCACCCCATCTCCTACTGAATGGGTACATGGGACTCTCTCCCAGAGCATAAAGTTACCATGGTGTGAGACTGACGACTCACCTCCATCTATTGTTGAGGTTAAAAATGAATTTGTAGACCTATGTTGAGTAACTAAGTAGGAGGATAGTTGAAATACAGTGAAACCTAAATGCAGTATTTGAAAGAGACAAAATTATAACTCATTAATTATATTATTTGTTGTTCCATGAACCCATAACAAGCACCTGACTACACAAGATGTTAGTGTCCAATGTTAGACACTCATAAATCTGCAGTATATATTTCATAATTGTATGTTCAGTCATTGCATCGTGTGAAATACTGGAGTATGCTCAAGTGCACGACCACTAAAACATGCCTATGCCAAGGGAAGAGTTAATTTCATGGGCTATTTATATTCTTGTTTGGAACGCAAAAAGCAGCATTAAGGTACAGTATTTGCAAATAAATATGCAAATTTCTTTCACTCCTTACAAGGCTGAGAATCACCACCTAACGGGCTGCTAGGTGTTTTATCCATCGCTGATGGCAACAGTACTTGAGTTAAGGGAACAGTCACTGGAGGTATTGTAGGAGCAGTATTTGGCAAACCTGCTGGGTTTGGAGCCACCATGAACACCTTGTACACGTGATGGCCAGGGTTGGTTGGGGACTGGGTGGCTAGAACAACCAGAGACCCTGGCTCGACATTTGTAAGATCCTCCAGAGGCTGGTTCTCAGAAATAGGTTTTGCTGTATTCTTTGTACTAACCAAAATGTTGGAATCTCTCCTACTTTTTTTTGTAACTGTAATAATATCATCATCTATATCACTCAGTCTTCTTCGCTGAGGGACACGACCAGATCTCGTAGGTTTTGGGGCTTTGGTAAGGTACTCCAACTCTGCCATGTCATTATCACTTGCTTCATCACTGTGATCAGCTTCTCTGCTTTCAACAACCGAAAAACTGTCTGTGGTAAACTTGAGCTCATCAATGTAATTATATTCAAGCCCAAGTTCATTCTCATCACCTGATGATGTGGAACAGTTTTTCCCTCTCCGAAGCTGAGTTTTGCCAGCTTTACCTGGTTGTTGTACACTAACTGTTTCTTGATTACACGACTCATTCAATTCATCACCCTTTCTCTTACGTCCTGGTTTCTTCTGAGACATGACTCCCGTGTCTCCAGGATCCATTGCACGAGATACAACACCTGACATTAAAGAAGGTCATGTTTTATTATATATTTTAAGTCTTCTAGCAAATCTACACACAAGCAGTTAGCACAGATAAACATACCTTTCCCATGGCTAGAGCCTTTGGGCTTACTTGAAGCTTTCCGCTGTTTTACATTTTTGTTCTGTAACACATTCAAAAGTGCCTGCCTCTCTTCCTCTTCTTCTTTCTCTGTCAATATACAGAAAAAGGGTGAATTATGGATGAAATCAACAAGAGATGGGTCTCTTCTATGCAGTCATTAGTGAAAAACACAGAATTATAGTTGTCTGCCTTTCACACAGTTCTTATTTAGAAGAGTCCAGTTTGCAAGCTGCTCTTCAGGATTCTCTCACTTAACTAAGACCAAGAATCTGTACAAAACAGAAAGAGTTTAGCCACTGTTCAACTGTGACATGTTTTGTAAATTACTTTTCTGTGTATTGGAACTGTTGTTCTAGATTAACAAACAGTAACAATTATGTTTTGCACAAAAGCATGTAAAAGTGCTCCAGAAACATTGCAAATGATTCAGAATGCATAAGGCAGTAATGCAAGAAGTTGTTCCAGTGTTTATCGCTAGCATGGTTGTTTCCATGAGAGAATCTGAAAGACCATGTCAGAAGCAACAACCCTTCCACCATGCACAGTGATACAAAATAGAAGCTATTTGTCACCTACTCATTGATGACCATCACACCTCTCTCTGAATGAAAGAAGAACATTTAAATATTGGCAAAAATACTGTATCATGGGATAAAGGAGAATAATTTAAGGAAAAGAAAGATGTGCACAAGATTTGCGACTCATTGATTACCGATGAGAAGAAATAGGAATGGACTGTCTCACGCCAGGACTTTCTTGCAATGGCAGAGGATAGAAGTTAACAGAAAACTCATTACAGGTGGTAAGTTATGGTTTCTTGTGCGTTATTCTGAAACCAAGTGACAGAACAAGGAGTGGGTGGGGAAAAATGGGCTGAAACCAAAAACGTTGTAGTTCCAAAAATCCTGTGTGAAGCCAATGCTCTTTTTTTTTTTTTGACACAGTATTATCAACCACAAATTACTTTCAGATGGCGAAACCATTAATTCAGTGTATTACACAGACTTTCAAGAATGGCTTAAGACCTGTACATAACGAAAGACTGGTTCTTGTTGCACAGCACTGCAATGTCATGCAACACTGTGACTGTGAAGCAGATTTACCTAACAGGTAGGGTGCTGTGCTTCATAATCCACCTTACTTGCCTGACCTCACCCCGTTGAATATTTTTCTCTCCCCCAAACTCAGATTTGCCCTGAAAGTTCTAACTCATAACAGAAATTCAAGTTGCAGTTACAAGGGAACTGAACAGAACTCTGAAAGAGGCCTTCCTAGAACAGATTAAAAAACTGTATGAATGTGCAAATAGGTGTATAATCTATATTGAATATGTTGAGGAACAACAATTGTTTTAATATTTGCATTTTTTATTTTTTTAGCATTCTCATCCTAAAACATTTCAGATGCTCCTTATTTACTAGTCAATATGGCATCATATCCCAGAAGACTTGGAATCTCCTGTTAACTGTTCTGTCTGATGAAACCACTATCTGACTGAAATGGCACACTCACATGAACTGGACCTAAGAAAATCCACATACAACAGCAGAAAGAGAAGTAATCTACTGGGAGAACAGTGTCTGGAAAGAGAATGACTGAACCATTATTCTTTCAAAGAACTGGCACGTAATGCTTGTGTTACCAAGAAAATTATGCTATGAACAGACAATATATTCACCATTGCAAGTGTTATTTTCTGCAACATGATGAACAACTGAACAACTGCATTACTGCGAAAGTATAAGATATCTTCTAAATACTCATTTACCTCCAAAATGGGTAGAATACAGTGGAAGTGTGGAGTATCTACCACAATCTTGCCCCAACAGGGCTGGGCTTATTTCAGGGTATCTACATAAAAAACAGCGTGTATGGTAAGAAGCTACTACCACTGAAGGGCCTGAGGTATAAGAATGTATTCATGTATGGTTACTTCACTAGAACAGAGATTACAAATGCATCAATCAGTCTTCTGTGCAAGAAATGATGCAAAATGTAAAAGCAAGATCTGAGCTTCTCACAGCACTGTGTCTTCTAGGGTACAATCCTCCATCATTTTGTGAATGGTTCCCAGTGTTTCAAAGAAACGCAGTACTGCCTTGGACTGTTCGAACCTTGATAATAACTGCATTATGTTCCTTCAAAACAATGGGAACAACTTGTCCAGTGACACAGCATCATATCCCTAAAGGCTTCAACCCTCAGATTAATATTTTCAAGTTTAAGGTAAATTTTGTAACAATAAGATGTTAAGGTTGTATGCTTTTATCTTAAAATAAGTTAATAAAGTACACATGAAAATGTAGGTACACTGTATTCTACCTCCTAGTTCCAATCAAGGATGAATTACAATCATAATTTCATTCCATTCATGATGTACACCACTGATTTTCAAACAGAATGTACAATATGAAATAAAATAACACAACATAACTTTACTTACCCAGTATTTGAATAAAGGTTGACCAACTAGATGACACTTGCTTTATTATATATTGCTCAACATGTTTCAGACGTTAATACGTCCATCTTCAGGAGCTAGCGAGTACTTGTTGTGTTGTGTAGG
>Ga0123352_10013309_pt1 | contig 13057 bp, 9 predicted proteins | sample TergutLab28metaG_FD_89700 | JGI IMG/M metagenome (GOLD analysis project Ga0123352, IMG submission 89700) | Labiotermes labralis P1 segment gut microbial communities from Petit-Saut dam, French Guiana - Lab288 P1 | ecosystem: Host-associated > Arthropoda: Insects > Digestive system > Gut ... | reverse complement strand
TGGCGGACGCTTGTGAGTGCGGTAATGAACCTTCGGTTTCCATAAAATGCGGGGAATTTCTTGACTAGCTGCAAACCAGTTAGCTTCTCAAGAAGGACTCTGCACCATGGAGTAAGTAAGTAATAGTCGTCACTAACACAAAATAAATTTCAACAGTAAGTTAGATCTGTAAATACTCCGTTACTTTTTATCGTGTTTAATTATTTTGTTGCTATTAGAATGTGGCCTGTAGCAGTAGGTAAGCACTTACGCACAGCTGGCTAAATTGTTAAATTAAAGGTCACCATCGAAGAACATGTTACGGGCATATTCAGCTCCTCAGGACAGCACCAAACAGCAATGACGTGAACGTGTGTCGCAATGCTCTGTTGCAGAATGCTAACGCTTACATATTCTGTTAAACGTCTACACCAACTACGAATGGTTTACGATATGATATGTGATGTGATATTGATTGACTGCAGTTGGGTTTCCACTCGGTGGCAGGGGTCGGTAGACATATATACAAATAGGAAAGAAACAGCAAAAAATGAGAAACAGTACACAAAACAATACAAAAACACAAAAAAATAAAAATACAAAACAAAAAACATAAAAAGAGTATTATAAAACATACGTTGAGTAATTAGAAAATAACACAGAGAGGCAAATAATAATGAGATAACGTTCTACACAGGAAAGAAGACGTCAAGAAAACAAGTAAAACTGCCGTACGGGTTAATAAGCAACACCTTAACGCACACGTGGACGTGTGGGTAAAATTCCATCCATTATTAAAACTTGAGATAAGATCGCAGTGATCTGCTTTAAGTTTCGGTAGCTTTACTCTCGTGGAACCGTTCCGACAGAAGACCTGGCGGTATAATTTGAAGTAATCCTTCCCATGTTATTCTAACTGCAGCCGCCGCCGCCAATTACGACGACGACGACGACGACAACGTCATCAACATTAGTAACAGATATACCTATATTAAAATCAGAAGATTAGGATGGGCAGGTCACATAAAAAGAATGGAAGAAGAAAGGATTCCAAAAAATGTTTTAAACGGAAACTTCTACACCACAAGACCAGTGGGAAGACCAAGAACCAGATGGGCGGATGTAGTCCAGAGGGATGCATTACAGCTGCTGGGGATCAGAGGATGGAGGAGAAGAGCTGAAAATAGGGATGAATGGAAGCGTCTTATGAGGGAGGCCAAGGCCCGGAAGGGGCTGTAGCGCCATATATGGATGTATATACCTATATTAAAAATCTCTTTAATATTCCAGGCCTCTTGTCGCGACGACAAAAACTAACAGACTTGCGGTCTGTCTAAACCCTTTGTCTGAACTACTGCATTACAGCAGTATGCTGTACTCATTCATTCAATCTGCAGTCTCCCTTAAAACAGGCCCATTTGCCTCCTCCAAATTAAGTTCCCCACACAGTCCAATGCAGTGCTTCCTCGTGCAATTTACAGTATCCTCTGCTGAATAGGCTAAATAGCAACAACAAACAAATACGTGTTGCGCATACATTTGTACGCTTCATATTTCGTAATTTTTACCTTGTGGAAGAGAATAGGAAGATTTGTTTTGCAGTGCTAGTCTCATGTTATCCTGAAGATCTTGGGGGGGGGGAGGGGGCACGAAACAGCCCTTGAAGACTCATCCTCTGGCATCCACCCACACAACTCTGAATGCCAGCTGACATCTGTACCACTAAACTTCCTGTTTGCTTAATACATGATTTAAAACAGCTGTAAATTCAAAGGAATTTATCTCTGCGCTATGTACACATCTCACTAAAGTCATTTTCGTGACTTACCATAACCAGCAATATGGCGGCCATGCAAACTTCGTAATGATTATTAAATCTTTCACTTTTTAACATTTTGAACACCGTAAATTAGGAACAAAACTCGTAGAGATTCACAAAGATGGCTAATCGATTTTGTTTCATGTCAAACTACTTTCTTTCGAAACGACCCTTCTTGACCGGTTAAGACGTTAGAGCGGTCATTGGTTACACGATCAATACAATTATATAACTGCTTATTTTACGTCGCTGTATCAGCGTCTCAGGTTACGTAAATTTGAATGATTCGTGTTAGATAAATACGAATGGCGAATTTGAAAGCAGCTGTCGTGGAAGCATATAAATTGAGTCTGAACTTCTAAGAGGCGCTTACTTGCTGTCATGCATATCACCAACTAATCAGACAGAATAGGTTTCTTAAGCTAATGCTCTTGCAGCTGGTCAAGAAATTTTCCAACGTTTATGGAAACGTGAGGTTCACTACAGCGGTTACAAGAGCCAAACCACTGGTCTGTAATGTGAGCCAACTGAATCCATTCGCAACCTTCACACTCCATTTTTTAAGATGCAACCAGACTTGTCAGATCGGAGTCGAATTCAAACGTTTCGAAGACCTTTTCTTTTTCCATCACCAGGGAATGCTGTACTGAGGAGAAAGTGTTGACCGTCTTTATTAGATCTTCGAGGGTGGCCTTCATGGACAACCAGTTTTATCTATGAAAGACGGAGTGCGGGGGCAAGTGTGGGCCCCCAAAAATCCTAGCATTACCCAGATGGCACTAGCTTAATCTCGACCACAGTGATCTATAAAGCGTCATCAGACATGAGTATTCCCAAACTCCTACAATCTGCATTGTCTGTGTCTCTTCACCCATATCGCAGTTGCGGAAACAGTCAGCAGTTTCCCTTCCGGATGTTGTATAAACCTCTTGGGCGGATACTGCACACAGCTTCCACAGACATCGTTATCTCTGGGTAGATGGAAATTATTACGTACATGGATATGAGGTCTGGAAGAAATTCCTGAGATAAATAAGTACGTATTAATAAAGAGATACCTACAAAAACCTTTGAAAAAGTGGCAGAGATAAAATATTTTGGAACAACATTAACAAATTGAAACTGCATACACGAAGAAATTAGGAGCTGGTTAAATTCGAGAAATACCATTCGGCTCAGAATATTTTGCTTTCCCGTACTCCTTCAAAAACCATAAATATTAAGATACACAGTTTTACCTCTTGTTTTGTACGGGTGTTAAACTTGGAAACTCATAGTACAGGAAGAACATAAACTAAAGGTTTTCGAGAATAGAGTGCTGAGGAATATATTTAGTCCTAAGACAGAGGAAGTAGCACTAGCATGGAGAAAACTGCATAAACAGCTTCATGATTTATAATAATCACCAAATATTGTTAGCATATGTTAAGGTGGGGAAACCTGAAGGAAATAGGTCACTTAGGAGCTGGGCATATGTGGGAGTAAATACTGAAATAGGTCTTCAAAAAACAGGAAAGGGCATGGACTGCATTCAGCTGGCTCAGCACAGGGGCAAGTGCAGGCTCCTAGAAACACGGCGATCAACATTCGGGTTTCACAATACGCGTGGAATTTCTCGGTTACCCTAACAGGTGTTAGGTTCCCAAGGACTGCTGCCTTAATAGTCTGTTTCATTACGCGTACCATGTAGGGTCTACATACCCACTTCTGCCAGTGTAGTCGTTTTCTCCAAATTTAATCTGCCGTTTCTCTTCTGCAGTCTCAGACTTAATAAGATGCTGTAAGCTTATGTGACGGGCATGTCCCTTGCATCTGGTTTCTACGCTGCATCCCATCTGATCCACACACCCACACCCACAGTATAATATTTTGCTGTGGGTAGGCCAAGCAGATATGATTCAAGTCGACTTAGGAATGCAGAAGGGGAATAGCGCTGCACTTATGAACCTTGCCTTCTTATCAGTCGGTCCTTCGCAGATAAAAAAGCTGACAAGTAAGAACGATGTATCTTCCCCGTTTCTTACAACCGGTTACTGCAAATACAACTTTGAAACTACCAAACAGTAATGCCTCGAACTATCAGTTCGTGCGATCAAAGTATACCTAGTACTCTTACAGGGGTGCCGTGCTCATGAACTGTCACACATTACCAGCATAACAAATTTTCATATTTATTCATAACACGTACGAAATAAGGTCATTCTGGTCACAGAAAAGACATAGTTTTAATAAATAGAGTTATCTGCTGTTGCATTTCCACTGCTGACATATAAACATGCATTATTACGCAATGATGTAGTTTAACTGACGACGATACACAATATTTGCCTTACAGTACTGCCAACATTCACGAACCGAAGTTTTTTTAATATATGCATAAAAAATTGTCACTGCTTTTCTTCAACATCGCGAAGTGATTCAAAAATTTTCCGTCCAGATTTGGAATCTGCTTATCATAATTCTTTCTAAGAGTAAGTTTCATTATATGTTACCATACCCTTGTGTATCTGTTGCTAAATGAGCCTTGTCGGTGACTCACACTATACAGCGCGTAACTGGATAATTTTGAGACTTGCAGGGGTTGTAAAGGGTTGAAGGGGGACAGTTGCAGAAAGGGAATATGTGGTTGGAAACGTCTCCTTTATATCGAAATAAGCGTCGATACAGCGGCTGGGGAGGTAGCCGAACCTTGGGCTCTAACTTCTGAGATCGCCATTCTTTAATTCGTTGCGTTTTCATAAATATTTATTGGTTTACATTGTGTGTATTTATTTTACTGGTTGTATCTTTAATTAATTCACAAGATCTGTTCGAAGTGGGGACACCAACTTCACTGCAGGCGTTGCGGCGACGCATCATGTTCCGGCGTACCCTCTGAAGACCCCTGGCCTGTTCTGAATAGTTTGCACACGCTGCCGGAGTTACAGCTACCAGACTTTCTTCTGTTCCTACAGCGGTCTCATAAATATGACCCTTGAGGTACCCCCAAAAGACGAAGTTTCTGTGTGAAGGAGATGTTTCTAACCACATGTTCCCTGTCTCAGATTGCCACCCCACCTTGACCCCACTGCAACCCATGAACGTTACAGTTAACACTCTGTATACCGTCGAATGTTCGGATTATAATGAATTGGAAAGGATGCAAATCGAAGTGATCGTTGCCTGGTATAAAGCTTTCACCCATATTTGCCATCGTGACTAAAGAAACCCGCAACGAGAGTCACTCTGGACAGTCGGTGTCCTGGTTGAGATACTAAGCGGTCACCGCCCGCACTGAAGTCCGCTGGAGTGAAGTGGCTGTGCCTGGGAGTTGTCGTCAAACACAGTGAACACAAACTGAACAGGACAGTACATGCACATACGAAGCAATAATGACGGCCTTTGCATCTCATTTGTCCGCGTAGAGTGTACTGTCGTGATTCGAAAAAACACTGCATTTGGTGTAATTCGTAGCGTAGGACACAGCATTTACCAGGCGTTATTCAGTTGCAAATTATCGTACTCTCGCACGGTACAAGCGTCAGTGTAATTTCATGCACGCCCCTAAAGGAAAGCAGGACCTTCCCTTTACCGATTTTCACGAAACTCGCACATTCTACGCAGCATTACGTTCAGATTTCTTATACAGAACTTCACCCAAACCGAACATAAATTCATTTACGTCCCTACGTAAAGCACGATTTTTACTGCGCCTATTTACACGAAACTCAGAGTAACTGAAAGGTTTATGGCCACAGTATTTTAGCAAAGGCGACAAAAATTTAGAAAACAGAAAAATATCAGTCACTTCTCTAAATAACACATGGCTTTAACTGTCCTATGTTCGTAACTGTTGAGCGGTATCACATGGAGATGTTCTACACTGAATTTCACCCACAATGGCTAATAAATATGGGGTCTTGAATCCACTGGGTATGGTGGGCAACAGTGTCAGCATCTGCTGTAAGCAATGGTGCATATTTATTGGAGTTTCTAAGGGTTAATTACCACTAAGGTACCGTATCTAGTTCCATTCACCGGCGGTTACTCCTTCCGAAACGTGACAAAACGACACAAGGTCACCCTAGAATCCCGCTACCGCTTTTCCCACAAGCAGGAATGGTCCCCCCTGCAGTTCTATGTCTTATCCAACACCTTACACATTAGTGTTAGCAACTGCTGCTGGTCAGCGTTTGTACGTTCCTTGAACTTCTTTCATTTCGGTAAAACCTGTCGGTATTTGTGGCCCAAGAAGCTGTATACTATTTTGCGTGGCATATGTCAAAATTCGAGCATACTTTGACTGGAAAGCCAGTCCAATAATTCACGAACAAGTGCATCTCACCATAAGAAACACAAATACTACAGGTCTGTACCTAACACATCATCGCCCTGCATAACGTTCCGTACTTCGTATGGACGCTGTGTACAAATCAGTTGCACCAACTTTTTCATATTATTAATCTCGTGCATTGCGAATTGAATTACTTTGTCAGGACCAACAAGTGCACTATTCTATATACTGTGTATTTTAATACTAATTTGGTCCTACATGTTTCGGCGTAATCGCCATCTTCAGGGAACTTACACCAATGTTGTTAAAGCATGCAGAAGTAAAACAGTTTTGTAATAATCATACAAATCATATGTGCGGTTTGTAGTTAAAATATACGATATTCAAAATATATTATAAAATGATAGTATAGTTTGATGTTGGTTATGTCTCCTTTTTCGTTTGGTTCCGTGTTCTGTTTCTTTCGATCCGAGTTGGACCCGTCCTAATCATGTAAAGTATATACGAGTGTATATATATATATATATATATATATATATATATATCCACATATAATAGTGCATTTATTGGTGCTAATGCAGTTTGTAATTCAGTTGCACCATGTTTGGCTCAGCATTTCGATATGCCTCGAATTTACTGTTAATGTTTTGTTTAACGACGCTGTCAATTGAGAAATATGTTCTTCTGGGTTATTACGCATTTCTCTTCCACTTCCGGCGAAAGCATGAAATCACGCGCGCTGTCAGTTGCTAAGCTGACAGTTCATATCTGAGAGACGAATGAATGTGTGTGGGTGTGTGTGGAGCAATGCTGGAACGACAATTGCAGGGCATCGAACTGTAACTGTAAGCAGCTTATGTCTTAGCATTTTACTTTGAGAAAAACGGGGAAATACTCAAAAACGTCAATTAGTGTTGTTGATCTCCGATCGAGACTGGAACCTGGTATATCCCCCATACTTTGGGCCTAGGATGCAGCGTTCCCAACTGTTACGCGATGACATTAGGTATTTATGAACACGCCAGGTGCTGAGTGCAGACGGCTCTTCTTATGCATCTCTGTCACATTCTGTCACACCGCATTTAATTGAGCTGATTTATGCTCCAGCTTATCCACGCACAACACGAAAAAACAGCAGTTCCATCCTGATCCCGCTAGCAAGCAGTCAGCGTAACCTGTATGACATATACCTATTCCTGTGTGTACAGTACTGGACTCCTGATAATGGACAGAAAACCTGTCCGAAACATGTAGAGTTCTATTCCAAATCAGTTTATCTCGTTGGTCTTATTATAAGAATATATCACGATGCACGGTCCTCTGAATATCAAATGCATAACTTACGTTAGTACATGTCGTAATTATCATAAATATCTTGAAGGTTTTGAAATAAGGCGTTGCAGAAGGACGAAGATTAGTTGGTGCGCGATCGTGTGAAAGATGAAGTATTAAAAAGAGTCAAGGAGAACAGGAACGTCCTACATATAATAAAGCGAAAGAAGGCTGACTGGATTGATCGCATCTTGCATAGGAACTGCCTTCTAAAACACGTGATTGAAGGAAAGATAAAAGGAAGGTAAGATGAGGAAGAAGATGTAGGCAGCTAGTGGATGGCATTAAGGAAACGAGAAGATACTAGAAATTCACAGAAAATCACTAGAGCGCACTGTCCGGACCACTCGCATTGGAAGAGGCCATGGACCTGTCCTAAGACCACGCGGTGGTATTCGTGATGGTTATATAGTTCCGTTACATTTGTCAAACATAATACCAGTGTTTCGTACTGTCGACATTTACGTAAATGCTGGCATACACGAAATGTTTCATATGTCCCCACACAGACATGTGGCCCCATTGATACCTTTACCACCAGCAGACTGAAAGCGAAATAAATATTTTGCGGAACCGCATAGCGATTTTCGTTTATTTTTTTATGTAATCGACGACGCCTTCAGCAGCTTAGACTAAGCACCGTCGAACGGTAGGACGATAAGTGATGCGAGAGGAAGAATTCGTGGCCTGATTTAAGAAATTTGTACGTTGAATAACAAAAAATAAGGTTGCACATTCTTCTGTGTCTATTATCACACCAATTTTAGCTCTGCGTTAACCATCACTGGTCATCAGCTCAGAAATTCGCTTCTCTTATGTTGCTATTTTAGACGTTAGAATATTAACAAGTATTTATGGCGGCTGAAATTCAACAAAAACCTAAGAATTGGGTGACTTACTGGGACACACATAAAAACATGGTGTGCAGATTTGTGGTCCTCGCCAATGAGGTAACGCACGGTGGAGCTCCGAAAGATAACACTGTTTCATACATAAATGAAGTTACAGTCCTGCTATAAAGCGATACTTGAGCGTTCTTGAGAAGCCTCGAGTTATAGAAAATCGCCTAACAAAAATACATAATATGGCTTATTGGAGAGGTTTGGCGCGATATCTTCACGTTGGTCCCTGATATCGCGTTATAGCCAACCCCGGTACGCAAAAGTTGGTGTTAAGGTGGGTCCACACTTGTAACGTTACCGCATAACGTTACAAGTGTTGACCCACCTTTACACGTCCAATCAGCGCGCTCCAGTTTACCCATCGCATTATGGCCAACGTGCGGTAACGAAACCCGCGTAATAGGAAATCTGACTATTTTTGCTCCTCGCACACATTATGCTTTGCTATGTGCCAGTGTCTACTTTTGCCCCACTCCTGCAAAGTTATCTTATCTGCACTGGAATACTGCATTCTGGGAAGCAGGCCATGCGATAGCTTTAAGATATGAAAGCTCAGGTAACTACAACACTCTTTCTAGGTATATCCCCCTCCCGCGTGTTACTGTTACAAATGTGGACAAATTTGCTCCATTTTCCGCGACAATTTGTTTTTTCGTGTTGCATGGAGTCATTTGTGTTTTAAATAGCTCTTAGTGTTCATTCCCAGCAAAGGGTTCGGTTTCCCTCAAATGAGTCAAAATATCCGAGGCCCTGTCTCTCCTCTCGACTCCTAACACACTGTCTGAAGACTGCATTTCACATATGCATGAGAATGTGCTTCATAGTAGACATGTCATTTATATCTTGCATGTAAGTTACGAGACGGCGCAGTCTATGACTGTATAGGCTATGCTTTTCATTTTTATAGTTAATATTCGATAGAGCCCCTACCACCCCCTCAACCCCGGTACCGGCGTGAATGGCGTCAGCGTGTATATACTGTCAGCTGTAATACAATTCCAAATTACTTTTCAACGAACCTTTACCACTGGTACCATCACGAAGTGCCGAAGTAAGATTTTAACAGTTATCTTTCGAAGTCCTTTCACATGTATAATTTGTGTTCATGTAACCTGACAACCAAAAGATATCATTTCACATGCACAAGCATGGGAAGATGCGGACCAAAGGCTGCCTAAAACGAGCCCAGTAAAATCCTCGGGTTCTTCGGCTGGTTTCCGTGCGCATTTACATACGTAGGCCTACATTCTTGTATTAAAGGATTTTCAGCTTCAATGCCAATGAGCAGAACGTCGGGGTCGGGTGCTTCGCATTTCGTAACTTACTAAGTGGTGTTTGTTATAAACGTTGTTGAACCCCCGGTTCTTGAAGCTTGCTTCATTTTTTCCTAGTCTCCTGTTTCGCACACGGCGTTTGTAGCAGAAGTATAGAGTTCGAATCCAAGATGTGCCAACCCCAGATGAAGGGATATTTATGAAATAACTTGAAATGCCAACTTGATGCAACAAGGTAATTTTATTGATGTATTCTTAGCTCGACATGTTTTGGGTACATACGCCCATCATCAGGAGCATTAGATGTTGAGTTGCAGCACATGGTTTTCTGCACCGATTTTTTGGATGGGTGGTGGTCTTGAGAGCCGCTGCGTAGGTCGCGTGTACGGTGCGGATGGTGCCGTGCGGCACCATCCGCACTGTACACACGTCGAGCTAAGAATACATCAATAAAATTACCTTGTTGCATCAAGTTGACATTTCACATTATTTCATGAGGAACATGCACGGTCAAACAACCCTGAAGGAATATTTAATTGATAATTTCGGTAGCTTTTACCACGTGCTGCTAGGGGGACTTCACCGTTCACGGTTCGTTTCGCACATTTTAGCCTAATTAGCCTTACTAACTGCATGAGTACAGTGTATTCAATAGCAGTACTTTTCTCCTGACGGAATCATAGACACTCTCGAAGTCTTGATGCACTTTGACACCGTATGCCTGTTTTTATACCATTATCTAAGGAACGCAACATATCTTGTCAGTACTGTATCTAGTACATTGAAATTCACAACAAAAATTCCTAACAAGTCTTTTATAAATACTGACTAACCTTGCGATAAGCATTTTGTGGCTGTGTGTTTGATAATTACGACAGGTCTCGATAATTAATTAGTTTTATTTTCCATTTTATAAACAGCCGCAATAACGTATTCCTGACATTCTTGTATTAATCCCTCCTTGATGTGAAACATTTAATACGTTCGTGGATTTCGTAATGTTTTGGCATTTGCTGCTTGGATCAACGATGCCGGAATTTCTTCAGAACCCGGTGATTTATACCTTTCAAAATGCCAACAGCACTCTCAACCAACAGGTAATACACGAATTTTAGTCTATCTGAATTCATTAACCCCACATTAATTTAATGACTGACGTAAGGAATTCTTCCAGCTATTCAGCAAAAGACAGCCAATGTACATATAACGTAACACTAAGGCGCGTTCGTAAACCATTGTTGCAGTAGAACAGCAATAACTATTACATATTTTGAGTATGGGTTTGAGCCCAACAAATCTAGCATGCATTGCGCATGCGCCATATTGTCATATGTGGCCCGTTCGGCTGGACGATATTTTTTTCCAAATGATCTCATAAACGGCACGATTTTCGAAATAAAAAAGTTATTGAACATAAAATGTGTGTTTCGATTTTCTCTACAACTGCTGTGTGAAAGATTATTCAGTGTAGGAAGATTTGAGCGAGATAGATCAAAAATGTTTATACGTCTTCATGTAAAGTGCCTTTGGACGTACGGCATCCAACATGGGGATGCACCACACAAAGTAACATAGACATTATACAACGATTCCAGAACAAGTACTCAGGAACATGGTCAATGCACCCTGGTACATAAGAAACAATGATCTCCACAGAGACCTGCAAGTGGATGTTGTGACTAGCGAAATCCAGAGGTTTGCACAAAAACATGAAGGAAGACTCCACCATCATTGGAACGCTGAAGCCATTCAGCTCCTGGACAACATGGGCATAGTGCGCAGACTCCAGAGGAAAAAAACCTTTTGGGCTAGTTTAAGTGATAGTGCAAAAACAGAGACAGTGCTAGCGCAAGTGTTAGTGTAAAAGCAGAAACAGTGCTAGTGCAAGTGTTAGTGTAAGTGCAGAGGCAGTGCTTTGTAAGTGTTAATGCACAAGCAGAGACAGTGCTAGAGTAAGTACCAGTGTAAGAGAAGAGGCAGTGCTACTGTAAGTACACAAAAAAACGTGTACACATTATTGTAGCAGAAACAGACGCTAATGGGCGAACTCTTAGGTTTACTGCAAGATTAATAATTTAGGTTAGAATAAGATTGCTTATTAGTCCCTGTGACTAGATTGTAATGACATAAAGCTCTGAGAGGCTTTATATTAAAAAATGTAAAGTGCCTGTTATTCTTGTCATATTTAACCGAACTTGAATTTTCTCAGCAGATTTTTGAGAAATACTCATATACCAGATATAATTAAAATCCGTCGAATGGGAGCCGATGTTCCATGCGGACGGACGGACAGACACAGACAGGAAGACATGACGAAACTAATAGTCGCTTTTCACAATTTTGCGAACGCATCTAATAACAGAGTATTACCGCAATCTGTATTTTGCCAAGTTATCTCTGGGTTGGTAACACCACTGTTTAAATTCATGTATGCATTTGTACAAGTCTGTAATACACGTGTTGTCACTCTTCGTTTCTGGCTGACTGATTGACTGGTTGACCGACCGACCGACCGACCGGCTCCTTCTTGAGAATCTTCTTTCGCTAGTCAAGAAATTCCACTAATTTTAAGAAGCTCCAGTGCTTGTCATCATGTTACCAAGAGCTCAACACTTTTCTCTTTTCTCAACCAGATGAACTCAGTCCACGTCCTCTTATTCTATAATTTTACGATTCACTTTAATGTTATCTTCCAGCCTACGGCTAAGTCTTGCATTTGGTCTCTTTCCTTTACGCTTCCCCTCAAAATTCTTGCCGTTCTCCCCCATGCGTGCCACACCTTCGCTCATCTCATCCTCACGCCAATATTATTTGAGACAGGGTACAAATGATGGACCTCTTCGTTATGCAGTTTTCTCCAGTATCAGATAACTTGCTGCCTCTCAGACCAAACCATCTCCCTCAGCACCCTATTCTCCAACACCTTTTGAAGAATATTAATACTGCCTTTAAAGTACTCCCCCTTTTCTGTCCGTAAAATATCTACACTAGTTTCATGTCTTAAGTTATTCTGAACATCTCTCAGTTCTATGTAAGTACTGGACACTCAGTGCCGTATGCCTTTAACATAAACATACAAATTAGCGCCATTTCCCCCCTATTATGTCTGAAGGTTGTTGGTTTCTTACGGCCTACACAACGAGGACTTAGATGAGGATGTGCCTGTCCGTCTAATTGTCCGTTTTCCTAATGAACAAATTTAAGGAACAATTCTTTGTTGTGTGCAGTAAATAAACAGTTCTGTTTAGATTGAAAAGTACTATACCTTTGAAATTTCAGGAACGTCTAATGGTGAGGTAAATATCAGTCACGAAACCACAACTATGGCAGTATGGATTTATGATGGTATTTAATAGCAAAAAATAACTACATGTTTCGGCCAATAGCGGCCATCTTCAGGTTATTACAATGTTGCTCAAAGAGTATCATATATATATATATATATATATATATATATATATATATGCCTATATTGCGA
>Ga0123352_10013308_pt1 | contig 13057 bp, 6 predicted proteins | sample TergutLab28metaG_FD_89700 | JGI IMG/M metagenome (GOLD analysis project Ga0123352, IMG submission 89700) | Labiotermes labralis P1 segment gut microbial communities from Petit-Saut dam, French Guiana - Lab288 P1 | ecosystem: Host-associated > Arthropoda: Insects > Digestive system > Gut ... | reverse complement strand
TATGCGTGTATGTATGTACGTATGTGTGTATGTATGTATGTGTGTGTGTATGCATGTGTGTATGTATTTATGTATGTGTGTTTATGTATTTATGTATGTACGTATGTGTGTGTGTGTATGTATGTGTGTGTATATATGTATGTTCGTAAGTATATTGTGTGAGCGCCACTAGCGCTGTTAAAACCAATCTCAACAGCAGCCGAATATGAAGCTGACCTCTGTGCGCTAAGAGTGTAAAACTGACAACCTCTGAGTTGCTTGGCAGGGAAAGGTATGAGTTAGGCCTACATGTTTGTGAAGGCAAATTATTCAGGGACTTACTGAAATGCAAGAGGGCGTTGTGAACATCTTTAGGATATTACGTAAGGAGAAACCTCGTTATTCACAGTGGTCACCCACTGTCCTCTGAATAGGGAAATCTAGAAGGTATCAACGGAATATGCAAGTGGTTACGATGAAAGCGAAAAGGAATTCACGTAAGATTTTAGTGCCTTGACCTCTTGCAGAAGTTACTTAGGACACTGAGAAAATGATAAGATAATATTAAAACGTACCTTGGGGAGATATTTATTTATCGTTTAAGGAAGCTCTCATTAGCTCGGGCAATGTAGCATCGAATATTAAAACGAACAGTGAGTTATGAGCTACGAAGGATGCTGAAAAAAACACTTTTGACCTACTTTGATGAATTATCCCGCAATTAGCTACAACAGAGGTGTCAAGCCGCCGCTCGTCACGTTGTGTAATGCGGCCCGCGACCATTTTATAAATTCCATATAACGTAAAATGTTACGCAATAATCTAGGAAGTCAAATAACAAAAAAGGCGGTGAATCTTTGCCAAACACAGTTGGACACCCCTGGCCTAGAGGGACTGAGGGTAAGAAACGGGTATATGTTGCGGGGATTGCAGGTGGATACAGCTGGCTCAGGATTGTATCTAATGGCGGATTTTATTATCACTCTTATTGAACTTTCCCCATTCTCATTTAACTTTCGGGTTGTACTACCAGAACCTTAGTTAGGTGGCCGTTCCTGACCATTGACTTCCCTTGGACTAGATTCTGTCCGTCCGTCAGATACCACAAGGTGCAATCCATTTGCTTCAATTATTCACCCATTGTAAGGTCACCTGTGACCTACCAATTAGGTATTATGACCTTGCTGCTGGGCCACGAACCTTGTAGCATTTAACCTTCATCACTTGCCCACTCCATCCTGAGCGAGGCACGTCCAAAGCAGTGACGATGGAATAAGTAATGAACAGCTAAGACAGTGAAATGACTGACTCTAGGTTGGGCTGCTGTATTTAGATTTTCAGCGATTATGGACGTGTTTCCTATCACGGCGACGTCCAAACCTGTTCCCGCGGAAAACTCTTACCCAATGGGGTATTATACTTGCGGTAGAATCGGCCGGAGATTAAATCTACATTCCTCCATCCAGTACCACGGGAAAGAAAGCATATAGCTTTATCTCACTCCCCATTTGTGTTCAACACTTGGTGGTTACATTTGGAGGGAGTTTAACGTCCCGACAGGAAGGCCTTCCATTTTGTACTGATGCTGCTGATCATCCGAGAAAGTATTATAGTATTTAGTCTCCATGAAAACTTAAAAACTCTAAGCTAATGCATCAGCATTGTCCATTAACAGGGCTACACTTTTTGTGTCATCCATTCCGGTAGCAAAGTTATGGAAAATTACAAAGGACCTATCGAAATGGAAATACGAGCAACTACACAATTTTTTTTGTAGGACATAACACTAACAGAAATACTATAACATATTTTGATATGGAATATTAAAAATGCTACAAGAACTTTCCATCAAGAACATAAATCATGAAAACCTCTGTTTTGTAATATTTTTCTCTCCCCACAGCTCTCACCGTTCATCATCACACACACTGCCTTCTGCCGTCACTTACAGACACCACTAAATTCTTTATCTTCCAAATTTAAACGCATGCAACAACACAAAAAAACAGCGGGTTTGCGTTAAGATATACTAAGTTTGTCCCTTGGTGCCACAACATGGTGTGTGTTCAAATTGCGGGTTAGGGAGACAGCAGGTGGCTACAACTTTGGCAAATACACAATCTCGGAGAGTCGAAAGGAGTGATCGACTAGCTCAGTGGTACACAAACGATTGGCGTCCGGTCGCCCGCGAAACTAAATGTTGTACCGGGGCGCACACAATTTGTGGATCCTCAGACTCGAACTCTCACTCTTCTGGAGCTTAGAATTTTGAGATTTTCCCTACCGCTTTGGAAAACTTTCGCACCCCTGTCCTAGCCAGGGGGATAACCAAATCCCGGCCTTAAATATCAGAAGGACTACGAACTTACGACTGGCGTCCAATGGCGGGCTCTTGTCAACGTCGTAATAAACCTTGTGAGTCCATAAAGACAGAGGAATTATATAACTAAATGAGCTACAATACGGCCGCAAGGAAGATCCCACATCTGTAGGTCAGTTAGACATTCTAAACTGTAACGTGCATTGCTGTGCTTCAAAATATAATGCGTTTAGAGGAGCAACAGAGCGCAAGTTGAAAATGTTAAAAGTTTAGAAAGCAATCCAGATCCCACTGAGTGACTGTGGTTAAGCGGCAAAGCTCCTGTAATTTATTCGGGAGGTTTCTGGTTCGAAACTAGGCACAGGGGTATAGACTTACGTTCACTCACATCCTCCACACAAAATTCTGCGTCATTACTTTCAATGACACTACCTTGTCTTTGGACATTCATTCCAGTTTGTTATAAACTACACTATCACGAATCACTGGACGCCTCTTCCAAAGAGGCCAAGTTTCAGCGTCGTTAAATAAACTACAATTAAGCAAAAATAAAATTGTGTCTGCACACGTCGTGAAGGTGTACAGGGAGAGTGGATGTGCAGCTCCATTGTCTGTACCTCTGAACTAAATGGAGGTGAGTGGTCAGCTTCAAGCCCTGTCCGCTTTAACCCCAAGAACATTCCCCGGAACGCACTTGAATAGGATGCTGGGTGTGCCCCAGAGACGGTCAGGACATTTTGGAGGACGGAAAATTCTCCTGTCCTTACCGGGATACGAATCCCGGATCGTCCATCCCGTAGCCTAGTCACTATAATGACGACACTCTCCCAGCTCCAAATAAATTACAAACCAATAAAGTTAATAAGCCCAAAAATTACCTCATTTCAAACAGCCATGTTACAGTCAGTTCTACTATAACGCAATACTTGCGTTCTTGGAAGACCTCGCGTTATAGAAAATCTTGTACTAAATAAAATAGGACTTATGAAAGAGGTCTGACGCGATATCTTGAAATTTGTCGCTGAAATCGCGTAGTAGCCAAAACACGTATGCGCAAATTCGCGTTATACGAACAACGTTGACATAGGTATCAACTGCGTTATAGTCAACTCGCTGTGAAGAAACACTCGTAAGGCAGAACCGACTGTACTGAGAAGCCTTACTGTGCAGGCGACGTCACGCTTCCCAGTCCCACCACAATGTTCAATCGAATAATTGTCTTGCACTCATTCTTCTCACATTTTCCAATACTACGTTTTTATGTATTTCTCATCTCTTCAGAGCACACTGCATGCCCCCTCTCCTACCATCGTCGATTTTATCAAACTAATAATATCTGGCGAAGACAATAAATTATGCAGCACCTCGTAATGCACATTGCCTCCCACCTCAGTACAAACTACACTTAAATTTTAAAACTATGCACCAAGATTTATATGGATCTTCATGGAGGCAATCCCGTTATGTTTATTACTAAATAAACTACATTTATTCAGTCGAACACAACACATATTTATTTTGATACAAATTGTGCCTTTACATGTGTGCTGCATGTTTCGGCCTGTGCTTAGGCCATACTCAGTCTGCACCATGGTTGACATGCAAACCAGCAACACAGAATTAGTCTTTCTACATCATCAAGATTCAATTGAGCAAGTCACAGAAATGTCCATCTTTTAAATCAACCATGCTGCGGCTGATCGCCACAGAATATTTCAGTGCATTTATTTGCTATGAAAGATTTAAATCAACGGTGCGCGAACCGCACAAACACGAATGATTTGGGTCAGGCTTTGCGACGGTCTGTAAAACGTAACATTAATAAAACCAGCATGGAATTTTATTTATTTATACTTACATTTATATTTATATTTATGTTTATGTTTATATTTACATTTATAATTATTTATATTTATATTACAGGGAGCCGGAGTAGCATAGTCGGTATAGCGACTATGCTACAGCCTGTAGAGTTCGGGGTTCCGATCCTGGTAAATGTAAGATCATTTTGTGTTCCCTGCAACGTCAAGACGGGCCCTCGGGGTCCACCCAGCCTCCTATTCAATGGGCACCGGCGCTCTTTAACGGCGTACAGCCGCCAGGGCGTGAAGTTAACCACTCGCACCATCTAGTGTCAAGGTTAAGAATGAGTGGAGCTGTACCTCTACTACCCCTACATGCCTTCATGGCGTGGACACGGACAACGGTAGCATTTTATTAGCTTACGATGAAGTGTACGGATTCTTTAAGAAGTAATGCTGCTTAATCCGTCTATTCTCGACAGAATTTTTGCCTAGGATTAGGAAAATTCTCTCCGACTTCTTACTTCTCTTTTTACTGTACAGTTCACGACTATCCTCTGAACTCCACCCGTTCTGACCGTTTTGACGTCAACTGTTCAATTTAATAGCTACGAACGTAATTTCTGCTGAAAACACTTGTAAATCAAAATTATAGCAGACACGCACCACGTATTTTCAGCCCGGGGAAAATTATATAAAATTTTTCATTTCACAAGTCATTTGTTCGTTGTTTTACATTGCAATAAACAACAACAACAACACAATTTTATGACAAAGACCCATGTGTCTTCGGCCTTTTTCGGCTTCGAGACGAGTATGCAGTCCCTCTGTACGACTATCGTATTCTAAGACAACAACCTTGCAGTTCCGACTTCATTTATTACCCCCCATTGTCCCTCTGACAGAGGATTATGCAAATATTTACCTTCCCAGATGCTTATTTATAACCTTGGTTATAAATAACCAGAGATGGGGTAGCTCAACTACGTGCAATCAGCATCCACAATATAAGTCTTAGGTATGTTACAGCGTGGGAGTTATTGCATTCTACCCAAAAAAATCTCACTACACTCTGACTGAAAATTTTTTCTGTATGCTGCCACGCTTTCAACCATCAGCATAGGAAGCACGAATTTGTAAAGAGAGAATTTCAGTATTTTGAAATACTATTTACACCGTATGTACAGGATTTCTGTTATTCGACCCTCCGTCAGGTATCCATCAAGGTGCTGTAGATGTGAGATTTATACGACGGCCGTTGAACATTAGGATCTCGCTGAACTCAAGGCTGAGCAGGCCACGGGATGCGCACAACGGCTTCAAATGTTACACGCTACTAGCAGCGGGACTTTTAGCTGGAAGGAATATCTTGCTAGAGGCCAAGATTTGAATTATCACGTCAGGAGAACGGAGATCTGCAGTACGTGTTCTGCAGTGGAATAGCCTACAGCACAACGACGAAGAAGGGCAATGGCCCTGAGCATCACAATCCTACGTCACTCGTTCAACGATCTCTCTCCCACAGTGTTGGGCGATCACATGAGATATCCGCGCCGAGGAAAACACTGTGCCATTCGATCCACATGCGATTTTAAGTTCACATTCCAATCACCGGAAGTGATATCACTGTCATTATTCTCACCGTTGAAGCTTAGAATATGTAACATGCATGAACAAGGGAGTGGAACCTACAGCAAACCTACTTTCTCGCAGATATGTTAACAGAAAGAAAGGAGAGAAAAATGAAGAAAAAATGAAGAGTTTCTCTTACTAGGGATTCGAACCATAGACTTCCCGCAAACGAAAAACTGCTCTGTGGAATTAGTTATAATGTAGATCCTTTACTGCTTTACTGTATATGTTCGGCAGTAATAGAGTATTCCCTTCCTAAGAGTCGTCAGAATTTCACGAAAAACTAAGTCTACACAGAGAAACCGCATCTGCAAGGCAAGGCCGGCCACACAAGGCCGTACTCAATGAACCTCAAAATCCAGTCGCAGGTATGCGCATTCCAGGGACATAAATTGTTCAAGACAACAAAACAACAAATAGAAATTCCAGGAAGTTATTATCAGTTTGGCTCTTAGAATTCTAATCCAAAAGGCGTCAACCATCCGCAAAGAGCAACTTGCTCTGCAAAGACCAGAACATTTTAATGTTTTTGCGACTGTACGTTCACAAACTACGCCACACGTCGTTTATTTTAGGACGCTGTCAGAATCTAGGACTAGGGAGCGTCCATGGTAAGATGACTGGTGAATGGTGGATTGTGTGTGGTTTGGGAGGAAGTGGTCGAGGCCTAATCGAGAAACCAAGATGGTCTCCCTGCAGGGACTAAGAAGCCTCAGAATATCCTTCTTAGGATCAGGCATCCCGTTGTGAACCGCAAACAGTAAGACAAATACAGAGGGACTTTCAATCACAACTATGTTTTTGAAAATATTCTTTTACTGTTCGAGCTACACTTTTCGGATCACATAAAAGGCATCATCAGGCACCAATGTAGCGACTGTTTTGTGTTCGAGCTGGGAAGTATTTCCCAAGTCCCTACAATATAAAGGCAACAATTCACTTCTGCTATATCCTTTTATCGAACCTAAGCACTTACGCGCATATAATAGCTGCGGTCACATAGGAATTATAACAATTGAGCTGGTATATCAATTAATAGTCACAATCATTACATAACTTTAGTCTAAATGAAATACTGTTATGTAACACTGATATCTCAGTTACTTTTTATGAACTGTTTAGTGATATTTTTCTCTTACAGATAACTAATGTACAGTGTGTGTACTCGTCTAACACAACCATATTTATTGGTAGAATATTAAGTATTTTCTACATAAGGTACAACTACATGTTTCGGCGCTTGACAATGGCCATCTTCAGGATGTACATGAAATGCTTATTAAGCAGTTATACAAAACATACATGGGCTGTTTATATGGGAAGGGAGGGGGTAAAGTGGGCACGAGATCTCGTATCTGTGAGAAAGGTTGGGCGGTGTGGGTTACATGAGGGGTGCCTGCTGTTACCAAGCCATGTCTAAGCTTATTATAGTTAAATCTATGGTAGGTATCATATTATGTCTATGTGTGCGGTGTAATTACACCAAAATATAAAATATGCGATGTACAATAATATTTATCTCAGTATTTAACCAACTTGATGCACAAAATTTGTTTCACAGTAAGTTTTATTTCATGCCTCTACTTGTTTCGAGCACATGTGCTCATCATCAGGAGGTCAAAATTGCATTACACAGCCTCTGGTATCATCAAACCTGTAGGTGTGATGATACCAGAGGCTGTGTAATGCATAAAATTTCATATGTGGAGTTATTTACAGATTAGATAATTGTGATATTCGCCTGATTTATGTAAAACAGTAAGATACTGCTAACAACTACAGTAAGTTAATAAAACGAAAATTATAGTCACAGATGCTATATATTATTGTACATTGCATATTTTATACTTTGGTGTAATTACACCGCACACATAGACATAATATGATACCTACCATAGATTTAACTATAATAAACTTAGACATGGCTTGGTAACAGCAGGCACCCCTCATGTAACCCACACCGCCCAACCTTTCTCACAGATACGAGATCTCGTGCCCACTTTACCCCCTCCCTACCCATATAAACAGCCCATGTATGTTTTGTATAACTGCTTAATAAGTATTTCATGTACATCCTGAAGATGGCCATTATCAAGCGCCGAAACATGTAGTTGTACCTTATGTAGAAAATGCTTTATATACTACCAATAAATATGGTTGTGTCAGACCAGTACACACACTGTACATTAGTTATTTCATAGAACACAACGGGATGACGAACCTCATCATTAAGTTTCATATGTTATTAAACTGGTTCCTGAGGATGGCTTCCTTTATGAGCCGAAACATGTAGCGCGAAGCGACAATACAATTATGTGATTGACGGTCTCTCCTTTTTATTCTATCCAATTTCTCAGTATATTCGGTTTCCCGGACGCAATTCGTGTCGGTTACCTACCGAAAAAGAGTTTGTAGGGTCAAGGCTTGATGCCGTGCGGGTAATCAGATCTAAAGCCCAATAAGTGGCCGTGCATTCTCAGGTGTGTACTGTCTTTAACTGCTCGGACATCGGGGTCGTGGATCCTGGGATCCTACTTGGAGGCAAAAATGTAATTCTATGTTTATTCCTTGTTGGTGTTGTCCTGTATAGGCAGAGGCCCAGGGACTAACCGATTCCCCTTTTCAAGAAGACCTTGGGCCACTGAAGAAGACATCAAATCAAGAATGCTAGGACGGGGTGGGATCTGTAGACACCGTAGGGCGTTGAAGAAATGCTTGCATAATTTTGGTACGGAAGGCTGCAGGAAAACGACAAGATCAGACTGACATGAGGTAGGGTCCTGTGCAGTGAATGTACATGCTATCAGTGGCGTTTTACTTTACAATTATACCTTAACAGAGATACATAATATGTGTTATGAGGCCTTATGATGTGGTTAATTAGTGTATCTGCTGCCAGGAACTTTCACGTAAGGTGGGTGGATTAAAATTAAAGCATGTTAACATCCTGCGAAAACTATGTGTTTCATAACTCTTTAGGTATGCGCCTACAGGAAGGTCTCCGTTTGGAGCGAGATGTCAATTTCTCATACCGTTGTTCCTGGATATTCACGTTTCGTAAGATGGGACATTGTGACTGTGGTAAGTAGTTCCAGACTCTTCGAAGGGGGGTAACGCCGGCATCTTCATAGAACCAAGCGGCTGTTCTTGGACCTGTCAACCCCCTAAAGCTGAAGGCATCGAGTTCTTGCGTATGTCGGGAACCACTCAACAGACTACAAAGTGCCGTGTCCCAGAGGATTTGAATTCTTCTTTACCATCTCGTTTCTGACGTGTCACATGCGTTTAGTATTGTTTTAAAACTCGCATTATGTTTTCCGCGTGCTTGTTTGCAGGGGACTGTAGATATACAGGGTATCTTAGTTCAGTCTGACAGTTCTGCTCAAGGCTTTACAGTGCTGAATGGAATTTTAGTTCGATTAGTAAACGTGAACGTAAAGTTGACCCTAGAACCTGCCATGAAAGCACAGAGGGGGAGTAGATGTATATCTTTACTCTTTCTTTAACCTCAGCGCTAGATGGGAGTGGGTGGTTAACGCCACGGCCGCTTTATCCCCAGGATGACCCTGTACCCATTGTATAGCAGGCTGGGTGGACCCTAGGGCTGGTCTGGACGGGTGCGAAAAATCTCATCCCCCATCGGGATTCGATCCCAGGATCATCTAGCCCGTAGCGAATCGCTATACCGACAGCGCTACCCCGGCCCCGGCGTTTTGCAGAACAGAAATATCCCTTGCCCCTGGCGGAAATCTAAGCCCGGATCTTCCAGCCCATAACGGTCACTAAACTGGATACGCTCAGTGGGACTAAGCACTGTGTAATATATATCCATTAGCTCTGGCCAAATTGCGTACGCTTTATGTTCTGCCACTCGACTTGCAAGCTATATACAGGTCATCATACTCGAACAACGCTGTCAATCTCACAGGTGGCGGTTAAAAGGCGGTATGAACCGGAAAGCTGCAAGTTCTGTCGTAATGAAGGAACGGAAATTCGTGAATATTTATCCGTCTCAGGCAGGTAACCGTTGAAGAAAGACTTTTCTTAGTACTCGTACAAGCACAATGCATTTGCGATCCAAATAAAAAGGTAAAGCAGTCCCTGTACAGGCCAGGACAGGCTGTCAGAGTTACAGGAGGTTGAGGCACCCAGATTTCAAGACAATCGGCACATGAAGGCGGTAAGGTTGTCAGCAGTAGGCACCGGCCGCCTTTACACCCAGGAAATATTCCTGCTACTCATTTCTGTTAGATTCTGAGCCTGCCACAGGGCCATAGTGCAGCCGGAAGGTGCTCTCAGACACATCAGTTTTTAAGGCAGATATTTCACAGCACACACAGCACGTATTCGTGTTACGCGTACGGCAGCACCACTTAATATTATATAATAAGTTCCGACATTTCTTCTGTCTGGTTTTCCTGTCTTTTCTCCCGCATTATTTCATAAAAGACAGAGCCGAGATAATGAAGTCGGTACATTGACAACCGAGGAATGGTAGTTTGAATGACCGCAATAGCTAGAGTTTTTCTCTTGTCCATAAAATTTCGGCCGTCTCTGGGACCCATACAGCCCCTCAAGCGCAGGGAAGTCTTTCATCGGGCACAGCGGACGGAACGTCAAGCTGACCCCTCACGTCCATCTAGTGCCGAAGTTAAGAATGTGTGAAGCTGTACCTCCACTCCCCCATACCCTTGCATGGCGAGCACATAACCCGCTTTACCGTTTACTTTTATCTTTTCCTAGCACATAACGTTATTCTGCACATATTATGTCCACGGTCGGGCTGGATTCTTGCCGTTTGTAACAACAACCTTTCTTGTAACACGGCCATGAAGAGGAGTACGGTAAGAATCTGCACGGACAGGGGAATGTGCCAGTCAGAGGACCGTGCAAAGTGATATATTTGTACGATAGAATCCAACAAGATGCACTATTTCTCAGCTTTATTTTGATATACAACTCTACATGTTTCGGACAGACTTACTGTCCATCATCAGGAGTCTTGATACAGTATTCACAGCAAATGGTATCTGTCATACTATCGGCAGAACCTATTGCATTTTATGAAATAATTTACTATCTTAAAACTTTCTATATAAAATAGGATTTTACTCACAACACATGTTTTACAAATTAACGACAATGTACATACACACATACATACATACACACATATATACACATACATAAATACACACATATACATACATACATACACACATATATACACATACATGCATACACACACACATACATACATACACACAAATACACACACACATACCAGTAATTTTACCCATTTTAAAATTTCAGTATGACAAATACCATTTGCTATGAATACTGTATCAAGACTTCTGGTGATGGACAGTAAGTCTGTCCGAAACATGTAGAGTTGTATATCAAAATAAAGCTGAGAAATAGTGCATCTTGTTGGCTTCTATCATACGAATGGACAAGGGAGTTACCAAGCAGAATAATCTTCCATTTTCATTTACGCATCCGCCTTCAACAATATACGTTCAGTAGAGATGACTATAATTTTTTTTCTAAATTATGAGAATAAAATAAATATTTAGACAAGGGCAGGTGTCCATTGTGTAGCAGTTCCTTTCCCAACAGGCATCATTGTACTGCAGTAAGTGTTTACATTATGGCTAAAAAAACGCTAAGTAAATGTTTATAAAACACGCGATCAAACCTGGTGAACAGGGCCGTGCATAGTATAATGGACGCTCTTTTGGCTTATATTATTTATTTAACACATACCGATTGGCGTGTGGTATCATGTCTGTGTGTCTAACACCAACGAATTTTCCTACACCTTTTTGAATGTCACGTCACTCGAGATCATTGCACACACAGTACATACATGTTTTTTATAACCCTGCCAATAATTTCAATACGGCAGCCGTGCAAAGATTTGCATTGGGAGCGACATTAATCACATGTAAGATACGGTCATGAAATTTTGCCACAATCGTCAAGAATGACGGCCACCGCAATCTACGTTTAGCGACCAGTTTGTTGATGATCACTAAAGGAGCATTTGTGTTAACGACATGTGAAGCTCTATAGTTAGGGGGCTCAAAAACGAAACTGAAAGGTCCAGGTGGAAGGGGAGTTCTTGTATTAATTATTAAACACAGGGCGACGACCTGTAAACTTTAGGTTACACCTGTTATGTTTAAAGTCATGGGAATTTCTGATATTGGAAATTATACAAGGCAATGTATCAGTAAGTGTACAGTCATTAATTTACACTCCTTGTCGGTTTAAGAATGAAGAGTGGAGTTTATATAAAGAAAAAAATAGGCGTCAAATATTTTTCCACGCATATCATATTCAGTTTGACGTTCAGGTGACCGTGCATCGCGATAAATTCTTATAATAAAACCAACTAGATGCATGTCCATCATCAGGAGTTTTTCACTGTACACACAGCAATGGTATGTGTCATACAGGTTACAGTTACAGCTTGCGAGCAGGATCAGGACATTCCATTCTGATCCTGCTCGCAAGCTGTCAGCAAACCTGTATGACATACACCAATCCTGTGTGTACAGTGAAAAACTCCTGATGACGGACAGCGGAACTGTCCGAAAGATGTAGAGTTTTATTCCAAAAATAAATTTGAGAAATTAGTGCATCTAGTTGGTTTAATTGTAAGAATCATTTTACTTTTATTATTTTCATGTAAAATTAACTTGATGTCTATGTAATTTAATTAAAGACACTGTTCAATCCGAACCGTAAGATAACAGATTGGAAGGAAGCAGACGTGGCTCAATGTAAGGTAAAATGAGGCCAATTTCGACCGAAGGAAACATACGAGAAACGTCAGTCCGTGTCCCGGCCGAGACTCGAAAGAAGTACCTTGCAAATAAAAGTCACCTATTGGTGCTTTCACAGCTTGGTATAAATTGCATCTGGTTGTAAGATATACCAAACAGTACCTTCAGAAAGCTCGTTGTCTCTACCTAAATTCATATTAGGTTTGAGACACAGTTATTTAAACCTTCACCATCGCTTCTCGAATGGCAGTGGCATGCACCAAACGGCCCACGTTATTCCACGTGTGTCACAAATGATTAGCTCAAGGTAACACACCAATGGAAAAAAGCAAACGCTATTAAGTGATAAGGGAAAAAGAGCGTGCCAGGACGTCACAAATGGCGATGTCTCGCTCTAGTACAGCTGCATTTGTGGTGTGCATGTGTGTGTGCGCCACTAAATACAACTACACATCTCAGAAGAGTTAAATCTTAAAATATCATATTTTATCCACCACTTCTTTGTTTAAAATTGTAGACCTGTGCACACTGTC
>Ga0123352_10013306_pt1 | contig 13058 bp, 10 predicted proteins | sample TergutLab28metaG_FD_89700 | JGI IMG/M metagenome (GOLD analysis project Ga0123352, IMG submission 89700) | Labiotermes labralis P1 segment gut microbial communities from Petit-Saut dam, French Guiana - Lab288 P1 | ecosystem: Host-associated > Arthropoda: Insects > Digestive system > Gut ... | reverse complement strand
TACTGGCAAGAAGCACTGCTTTGTGACTGTTGGTTTGTGTGTGTGTGTGTGTGTGTGTATTGTGCAAGATGGCTGTCATCTGATGGCTATTTACTGTTCAATGTTACAGCAGCTGACCCGAATGCTTGGCGTCTGGGACGAATAGAAGAAGGGGACCATGAAACACCAGTATGAAATGAGATGTGAAACATGTGGACCAGTGACTGATGATATGGGTGTGTCAGAACCAAGATAGTCCATGTAAGAACTGAATTTAAATGTAATACTCAAGTGATGATTCTTTGTTTCAATCCTTATCTCTTCCATACAACTCTTCAAAAATGAGTCTACATTACATAACAGTTATGAATTGTGCAACTTTTTCATATTAATTATGTTAATAAAATTCTCAAATACATTTTTTCAAGTGTGTTATTTCAGGCTGCTGTTAGTTGCTGAGATTCTATAGCTTTGGTGATGAATGAATGAGTATGAAACATTGGTGGAATGATACCTGGGAGGGGTAATTGAAGTACCTGGAGAGAAACCTCTCCCAATGCCACTTTTTCCACCAAGGTTACCATACAGACTGACCTGGGATTGAACTCAGGCTTCCAGTTAGAGGTCAGTGACCACTGGCCTGAACCATGGCATGGCAAGGCATTCCTCAGTATGTTCAAACACGTTGTGGCAGATAACAAAGGAATTTGAAATATGTATGATTATATGATGTGCATGGTGTTAGTACATTCAGCTTTATATTCAAGATCCACCTATCACAGCTCGTAATACATGTTGATAGATTAAAATTACATTGGGAAGTGAGAATTGTCTGTAAAGGTAATGCAGTTTACATGGTTATTTTGCTTAGCTTCTTACAATTTTCTCATGTATTTATCACCAAAGGTGGCAGCTGCCACTCAAGTAAGCACGTTCTTGTCATTGCCAGACATGATTCCTAACATCTTAGCCCAGCATTGAGAGTGTTTTTTCTTCTGTTCAACAGTGTCATTAAAGTTTTACAGAGCTTTTATGTATCATAATTTATTTTTTGAGGGTTGAAAATATGTACAGTGATTTTTGGTGTAATTTGATATATATGTTTGTTTTGCATTCAAAATGCCTACATTAGACTCTTTAGTCATGGTTGTTTGACCCACAACATTACACTGGCATTTAAACAATTGGAATATGGATGAATGCATCATTAAAACATAAGCTCAAAAATTTGTAGTGAAAGTGCTAGTGGGGCAAACAATGAAATCACTTCTAGTTTCAGTATGCTCCTTTGGTTCATATGCCTACAAGTTACCTTGTATGAGTACGATTATTGAAGTGTTTCAGAATTGTAAGATACGTTCTATTGTCACATAGTAACCTGTGTCAGTTATCAGTGGTTATATCTCACAGCCACCAAAAACTGCTACCATAATAAGTTAATCCAAAATTATATATCTGTTGAAATTCTTAGTACCATTTTATGCATTGGAATTATTATATTGTCCAATCTAGCTTGGCCATATGCTTGTCTATACATTTGTGTATTGTAATGAATATTATGACACAATGACTGCTTTAGTTTGAGTGGCTGTGGTGTTTGGAATATTTCCCATCTGCATGCTCAAAAGAACCCAGTCAGCTGTGCACTGGGTTTTTTCCTTACAGGTGAACCAAAGCCAAAGTGTAAAACTGATAGCAAGCACCCTAGCGCCAAGTTCGGATATGGAGCTGTGTGGTGTTCTGCCTTTCACACCAACTTGATTCTTAAGCCACATGAAATGTAGGTTGCTATTTAAATGCATATTTAAAATCATTGGTAGCAAAAAAGGATGTAAATGCCTGAAAGTCCTGATCTTTTTCAAAGAGTTATGGTCAAATCTTAATGCACAGATGATGAAATATGATCACAAGGATTTTGTGTGAGTAGGGAGTTGATGTTGTGATGTCATTTTGACATATTTGGAGGCTCAGGACATATGTTTATTGGAATGAGTGTTAAAATTAGTGTAATTTGTAATAGGTAAATCTGATACTCTTAACAACTGATATTGGCCTGAATTGCAATATGTATAGCAGATTGTTCATATTTTTATAGTTTGCACTGTTGGAGCAATGGAGCTGTTGCAATAAAATTTACATTAGAACTGAGGCCTGAAGCATGTCAATGAAAAGTAGTTGTTTGTACTGTGGTAGTAAGATGTTGACTGCTTTATGCAGAGTGCATAATGTGTAACTAGACTTTTGAAGTGGTTAGCTCAAAACAAAAGAAATGTGTGGCATAGATGTTAATACATGTGGTGTACTTCCATTGGGTTCCTTCTTGTGTTACCAGTTTTCTTCAAAATGTTAACTAGCAGCTGGTAGAAAGCCAGAGTATGGCTGATGAATATTGTGATTTCCCATTGAGAATTATTTATAGGGTTTGTACCAATTAAAATGTTTAATTTGTTAACAGAGTGAATATTCAGTAAATTAATCAACTAATAGCAGTCTGCTTTCAAACATATTACTTGAATAGTAAAGTATTAATAAACATTTCAGTTGGAATTAACTGTTTATTCTGGACACTTTCCATATATACATTTTAGAGACTGATAAATGTACTATATTTACCTGTATTATAAGGTTAGGATTTTTCCTAATATGTCACCAGAAAAATGGGGGGGGGGGGCATTGCCTTATAATTGCGCACAAAGTGAAATTTGTAGGTATTTTCCTGAAAATTGGAAGACACTTGTTTGCAGAGTTGTCTTATGTTCAGGTAAATAGTGTTGTTTCTGACACCAAGAAAAGTTTTGCATTTAAAAATGCAGGATTATAATAAATCAGGCTTTTTTGAATATTAGGATCTGCAGAAGGTTGGGTATTTCTGACCAACTGAGCCACTGTCACGTTCTTAAGAATTCTGCTGCATGTGCATAGTTCATGTGCTTGTACAGAGCATGGAATCTGAAGCTAACTTTTCCATTTTGAATTGAACATACTGAAGGTTGGCATCATGTGTCCTGACTAACTGAGCAAAATAATTATTGGTTAAGGAGTTGTTAAATTAATTGTGACAGCCCTAATTATTCTGTAGGGAATTGCAATTCAGTATAATTTAGTTCAACATATGTAGCTGCAGTATCCAATGCATATCTTTGAATCTTATACTTATGGTAGTCCTTATTAATTTGTGTTATATATATAATACAGAAGGGTGCATTTCCAGTGAAAACTAGTCACTATACTAAAACACATATTCATCTGTAACTAGGAAACTCATAGTGTATTTAGATTCAAGCTCTTGTGTTTTTTGTTTTGCTGTGTCTGCCCTGCTTATGGAAAGAACATTGGACACATGTGATCATATAATTATTTTAATGAATTCTGGTCAGAAGAGAGCTCACTTTTATATTGAAGTACAGATAAGATTAGTTCTTCATTCTATCACACTGCCCACTAGCCTTAAACCCACAAAGCAACACAATCATGTACTTAATCCATTCAAGTACATTTCAGGGATGTAAATAAATGAAATCAGTATCTGATGAAGATTTAAATCTTCTTGCTTGTCATACTTTGTTGTTGTTTAAGTAATTTTGACATTTTGAAGGATCATGATGTCATCTTCAGAGTCACACAGTCCAAGAAGGCATGCCAGGAACTATTTACCTACTAACACAGCATGACATCCCAGACAATTTGAATCTTCAGTAAAATCACTGTGACAATTTTAATTATCCCACAGTATTTATTGGTTCATAATTTTCACATGTTAGTGAATCAGATGCATTTACAATGTTATGCATAAAGAACTATCAGGTGCTAGTGAACCAAATCCATTTATTATGTAATGCACACAAAATTTTCATATGCTAATGTACTGCACAATTTATTATATGAGTATTATGCACACAAAATTGTCAGGTACTAGGGAACCAAATATACATACATATATATATATATTACATTATGCACACAAAATGTACCCCACACATTTATTATATTGTGCATACAGAATTGTTAGGTGATAGTGAACCAAACATATTTATTATACCAATCATGCAAAATTGTCAGGTACTAGTCAACCAATTGTATTTGTTATATCATGCACACAAAATTTTCAGGTGCAAGTGAACCGCACACATTTATTATATTATACTAACAAAAGTGTCAGGTGCTAGTTAAACAAATACATTTATTATGTTATGCACACAAAATTTGGTTGTAAATCCTCCAAGGCAGGGGACATTTTTGCAGAATGAAGATGCAGGTGGGAAGATAATGTATCTTATTTTTAATGTGAGTAGATTTTAGAGAAATATGTGAAGGTGTTGGCTGGATTTATCTTGCTAAGGCAAGGGTCTATTTGTGGGATTTTGTGAAGACTGATGATCTTTCAGTGTCCCTAAGCTGTCCTCCCCGCTCTCTCTTTGTCTCTTATCTTCCCTTTCCCCTGTCCAATTCCCGCATCTTTTCTACACCACTTTTCTTTTATTATTCTGTCTCTGAATTCATGTGTTCTTCATTTTCTTTTTCTCCTTTACCCCATCTACTCCTCTTTCTGCTTATCAGTATTTATCAGTATCATAATTACTTTCTTTTCTTTCTCTCCTTTCCTTCTTCCCCCCACCCCCTCTCTCTTTTAAGCGGGGGGGGGGGGCACTTCTCTGTGAACCTGTATCTTCCTCTTAATCTTGAGTATGCCTCTGGGCACTGCCGTTTTATGGCTTTCACATGCTATGCACTGGCATGGACCCAACCATTCAGCAGGGCCCAGAAAAGACTGGTTGTGTCAAAGATTTTGTGTTCAGTGCATTTTAAGTGTATGCTGCATTCGTATTGTCAGTAGAAGGCTATGCGTAGGTGGTACCCCTAAATTTATTTTTGCAGTGGGCTCAGTAATGTCTTAGGCTGACCTTGCTTCTGGGCATTCTAGGATGTGTGTGTCTTCCTGGTATTGACTAAGTGTCACTGTCTGCTAGTATTCAAATATTTGCTACTACTGTAAATGTCTTCCTGTTTGTATGTCATTTTTATGGTTCTAGGTAGTCCTCATTCTTATCTGTACACCTCACAACTACATTCTGTCTTCTTTCATGCTATCATAATAGGTCAGAAAAAGTGTACACTTTTCACACCATTGTATATGTTATGCTGACTTATGGGGACAGTGAAAAATATAACATCTACTCTAAAACTCCAATTTTCTTGTACAATGGCTTGCATATATGTATAAAAGTTAACTCTGTGAGGATGTGTTTGCACATGATTAGACCCATTTTGTGTCTCAAGATCTCCTTTTAATTCACTTGCTAATAAATCAGCAAGCCACATGAAAGTAGAAGAATATCTTGCTATTTTGGGCTGATGGTACCGAGATATGGTGGCTTGGATGGATGCAGAAATCATCTTTGATTTCCATGCTAAAGATGGCGCAAGGAAATAATATTCCAGCAAGTGATGCTCAGATCAACCTATCTGCCCATGTGAGTTGTCAGGCTAATGAGATTCAACTGCTTGTTCTGAGGGAAGTCTCAAAACTTTGACTGTGATATCCCATGCTACAGAGCACTGTTATAATAGTTGGTAATAATGTATAAGGAGTTCCTTTTCCATTGGTTAAATCCCATCTTCAAACTAAATGAAAAAAGATTGGCATGTCCAGTTGTCCACTGATTGAATCAGGAGCTGGGGTGTAAATGAAGAATTGTATTACTCCAGTTGTGTTTTCCTCATGTAGTGTCTTCTTCCTTTCTGATTATTCCATCAGGCCAGTTGATTGATGGATGGACATTACAACAAAGTAGCATTTGAAAATCTGACAACCATTTTAGGAAACTCAGATTTATCTGTCATTTTAGGAATGCTGATATTAAATCACAGCTTTTAAAGTAGCACATTGCGTATCAGTGTAGAATTGCTGATTTTAACTGTTACACATTTTTATGAAATATCCAGTACTTCCACTTTCTGTTAAGCTACAGATCTTAGATCTTACATTAAGTGAAGCATTTTCAATGCCCAAGTATTTCTAATTAGGTTTGCAACACGGAATATACTCTTGTGAGCAATGCAAAGTGTAATGTCACATTCATTCTGAAGAACACAGTCAGTCTAGAAAGTGTGTCATCCCCGTTGTGTGTGTGAAAATTGGAAATGGCATGCAGTCAAACACAACTATGTCACTTAAGGTGTATTTAATGGCTATACTGAAAAACTACATGTTTCGGCCTATACTGGCCATCTTCAGGTTGTCTTAAGAGAACTTAACTTAAGGTCCTACTATATACATTGAGCGTGCACGTGGTGCAGAGATCTCTACATACCGGCCTTATTGCTTAAAGTAATTCTATATGTGGAGGTGTGCTCTGACTAGAGGCACAGTGCTGCTAGTAGCTGGTGTTAAGTTTTAAAGGTTCTGGAGTTATATGGATGCCTGTTCTCCGTCCTTCCTTTTAATTGGCTTGCGTTGCGGGGAGGCCTGAATGGCCTTGGACGCGTGGTCCCTTGCCTATGGGGACAGAGATGTGTGTGAGTAGGGTGGTGAATTGCTCCAGTCTAGTTACACATTGGAAAATTTGCTGTACTGGGGAATATGAATAGCTTAGTACTTACGCTCCGGGTGTTAGTGTGTTCCCAGCTCGTTCCGGTTTTACTCCTGGGTGGAAATACACCCACCCATACAACTCCAGAACCTTTAAAACTTGACACCAGCTACTAGCAGCACTGTGCCTCTAGTCAGAGCACACCTCCACATATAGAATTACTTTAAGCAATAAGGCCAGTATGTAGAGATCTCTGCACCACGTGCGTGCTCAATGTATATAGTAGGACCTTAAGTTAAGTTCTCTTAAGACAACCTGAGGATGGCCAGTATAGGCTGAAACATGTAGTTGTCCAGTATAGCCATTAAATATAGTGATATAATTGTGTTTGACTGCATACCATTTCCATTTAACACAATCAGTATTTGAAATGACAGCAACAAAACACTCACAGCCAGTGCCTTTGATTTCCCCAGACCATCTGTGTTCAGGATTTACAGTTGTCTCTTGTGGTTCTCATCTTGTCTGCATACATTGAACTTGCTTGTGTGTGTATGTGTGTTTGTGCATGCATGTGTGTGTAGGGGGGTGGGGGTGAGGGTGGGAATCAGACTGTTGTAGTTAGAATTTGGTTGTGGTCAGTTACATGATTCTGTTTTGTCCTCGGTGTTGTGTTAACTGTAGGGTTGTCATATATCCATCACAATAAAAGAGGACATATCTCACACATCAACTGTAAAAAAAAAAGACATTAGCAAAAAATGACATGAAAAAAAAATTATATATAAATAGTCACACTTTCACTGAATGGGAGTCCCTCTCTGCATTTCTCTGCTAATAGTTTATTAAATTTCATGGGTATGAAAGTTTGAGTGAGATGTTCTCTTAGCTTTCTCCCCCCCCAAGTTCAAGGTATGAAAATATCCATGTGGAACATTTCCAACACATTCCACTGATGAACCGCTGAACTTGCAGAACTTGTATATTCTTTTTTTTTTTTTAACTTGGGCAGTGATAGTAAAATTTTGTATTGCATATTTCTTTGAAAAGCGAGAATGTATTTCACATTTTCATACCACGAAAATGTGCAGAAGCTTTCAGAAATATTAAGTACCCAAAAAAACAGGATTTTCTACAGATTTAAAAAATCTGCCTGGGTGGAAATTTTTGGATCGAAAAAGAGGACATATCTGGGGAAAGGAGGACATATGGTAGCCCTAATTAATGCTGTAAATTTTTCCATAGAAATATCATGTGGGAATCCCTGGTAGTCGGCTTATTTTTCATGATTCTTCAGGTGAATAACACATATCTTCATACAGACTGTAGCTGCTGCCTTCCTAATCCCCATCTTTTAATAATTAGTCATTACCTTCTGATCTCTCTCATTATAATATAAAGTTGATATGTATACTTTAGTTCATCTTCAAACCATTTGATTTTATCTGCTTGGTACTAGTATAAACTTTGTGTGTAATTTGAAAGTTTGCTTACATATGCGACATCTTCTGTACAATAAATAATGTAAACTATTTCAGCTTTGATCTGGTATTATTTAATACCATCCCAAATAGGCAGTCATTCCACAGCCATCAATGTAATGTCAATGATCACAAGGGCAGTCAAATGTTGTTTTCATCAAGGGGAGTAGTGTTACTCATTTAGTGTCAGCAAGAACTAAACAAATTGTACTCTTTCCAGTCAACATATCCATTATGATATACCAAGAAGGAACATTAGAGTCTGGTTGATAAATATAATTTAGATACTACAGAAGGCATGTTAAATATGTTTATGGAAGATAATCTGAAAGGTGCCTTGTATCAAGTTGTGTTGTGTATGTATGGAAGGGCACCAATTATTGTTGTGATAATTTATCCTGTATTCACTGATCATGGTAGGTTATATTGTCATTATCTCTTATGTCTGGTTGTGTGAAGTGACATTTGTTAATACAGAGTGAATATTGTGTGATGACTGCATAAAATACAAACCAAGTAATTGTTCATTGCTTCATAGTCCTTTCTATGTCAATTTGAGTACATTCATTGTCCGTGAACAATGTCTGGACTTCCTTATCCCAACCAACATTCATTTAGTGCTTGCATCTACCATACAACTAAATAGCACAAATTTGAATACTTTCGACTATATACAACAAAGTAGCATAACTTGCAATGCCTTCACTTGTTTTATAACCAAGTAACACTTGTTTCAATGCTTGCATGTGTCATATAATCAAGTAGCATTTATTTTAATGCCACCTCTGTCATTTAACCAAATAACATTTATTTCAATGCCTTCATCTGTCATATAACCAATTGACATTTCTTTCAATGCCTTCATCTCTCGTATAACCAGCGTAATGCTTATTTTAATGCTTGCATTTGTTATGTAATCAAGAAGCATTTATTTAATGCTTTCATCTGTCATATATCCAAGTAACATTTATGTCAATGCCATCAGCTTTCAAAAAAACAAATAATATTTGTTTAATGCTTGCATTTGTTCAATAATCAAGTAGCATTTATTTTAATGCTGCCTCTGTCATTTAACCAAGTAGCATTTATTTGAATGCCTTCGACTATTATTTAACCAAATATAATTAATTTTTATTCCTGTGTTTTTCATACGACCAAGTAGCATTTGAAGTACATAGTGGTACAGTTGGTTGAGGAAATGTTCTACTAGCTGGAAGGTCATGGGTTTAATTCCAGATGGGGTCATTGGGTTTTTCATTTACTTTATCCTTCTGGCCACACTATGGCTCTGGGGTTGACTCATTTTCTAACATAAATGGGTACCAGGAATATCTCCTGGGGCATATAAGCAGCCAGCATGTAGGGCTGACAACCATACCACCTTCCACCCCCTGGTGCACTAAGGGCCTGTCTAGGCCTTTAATGGAATAGCTTTACCAAGTGTCATTTATTTTAATGCTTGTGTCTGTCTTATAACCAAATAGCATTTATTTAAATGCCTTCCTCTATCATTTAACCAAATAGCATTAATTTTAATGCTTTTATTTGGCATATAACCAAGTAGCATTTATTTTTAATGCCAGCATATGTCATATAACCATATAGTGTTTACATTAATGCTAGAATATCATATAAACAAATAGAATTTATTTTAATGACTCCATCTGTCATAACCAAATAGCATTTTTAATGCTTGCATTTGTTGTGTAACCAGATAGCTTTTACTTTAATGCCTTGGCGTATAACCAAGAGGAGTATCTATGGGTAGTGTTACCTGTCCATTTTGTTTCTCTTCCGTTTTCTTTCTTTTTTCTGTCCTTTTGTGTGTAACTGAAGTGAAGAGAATAATACCAGAAAGGCGATTCGTTATATTGTACCATTGAAGGGGTTAAAATTGTCTGTGATGATATGTGACAGCTATTTGATTTTAGTCTTCACTTTTAAAATTGACAATAGTTGCTTCTTTTGTATGTAGTGATTAATTTTCATTTATGTATTATGTGTCGGCAACAATTCCCCATTTTGAAATTTTTTTTACAAGTGTATCAAACTACCTAATATTCAATTGATAATTAATGTTGGTGCCTGCACATGTATCAAGAAGGATATGAAAAGTATGGTCATGTATGGAATTTTTAAGTATGTGAATTTTGTTGTATCATACCTAAAAACAGATGCTGGAAGATACAAAAAGCAGTTTTGAGTGACATAACAAGATAGTTGTAGGTGAAAATGTTTAGCCAAATTGTACTTGGTCTTCAAGATTCCAAAATAGAACCGTTAAGTAGCAGAATGTTATACCTTTTACTGCTTATGGACTGGACAGTTGCTATGGGAACAGCATTCACAAATTTTGGTAGCGAATTCCATTGTGCTGCTTTATGGCAGTATAGCATTACATCCTGTGTGGAAGAAATGTCATTACCACTGTATCTGTCAAGTTTGTAATTGAATTATTACTTATGTTATGAATAACCATTGTAGTTGAATTTCCTTTATTTTCTCCTGACGATGGTCAGAAAGACTTCAGTTGTGAATATGAATGTAGAAAAATAATTTATCCAAAATGGTAATCTGTATGTACTTTTATTCCATAAAAATATTTTTTACATTGATTTCTTTGTGAACTGTTGTGTCTAGCGTCCATTATAGAACATGCTTGTATGTTTTTGTCAGTTGTTATGTTAACATAAAAACGTAACTATCAGGCACACATTATTTATTCAAATACAATCCATTTTCATAAAATCTGGTTTTTGCAAGATAAACTGCACTCATCTGAGAACCAAACTGTTTCAAGTTTCTTCTAATAAATTCCTCAGATTCACCAAGTGTAGTCCCTCATGACATTAGTGTGTATGGCTTTTATAGTAAAAAAATGCAAACATGTGCCAATTTGCCTTGCCATGTCTGTCTGTTTGCATGTATCAATGCAAGAACTGTTAAGGTGAATTTTCATTCAATTTTAAATTGAGATCCACTAGAATATGTTGATGCATTCTGATTTTTGTAACAACAAAATGCACATTTTACATGAAAACCTACATGACTTTGTGTGCTTGGCTTGGACATAACTTACTAAATATTTATCTGAATTAAATATGCTCTGAACAGAAGTTGGAAAGAAAAATAAGACACATTTTATGCCCAGTGCATTTTCTCCTAAATTGTTTGGTTCTCCAGATAGTTTAGGAAAATGGGGACAAATGTGAAAAACTTCCACTGCAGTTTTAATGTGTATTATCCCCATTGTGTTAATAAAATATGTAACAATAAGACAAACCATCCATACACAACACTGTATAATAGTAATCCAAAAAGCTATGTGTTTTAGGCTGCACGTGACAACCATTGTCAGACTTGCAGTAATTATGGCCAAAATAATTGGAAGCTGATGGTGTACCTCTGAATACCAGACACATTATTATTCAGTGGGTTGAGCATGCTGTAGTCCACAGTGAAGTCTTCTGTTGATATATGTGTGGCCAAAATTGATTCACTCTGTATATTGTGAATATCACATTGTACTGTTTATCAGCAGTTATATAGAGTGTCAAATCAGTGTATCACTAACATTACTAAATATCTGACAGACGACTGGCTTACCACATTTTCATTTTTTAACCACCCATATTTGGCCTACCAGTCAACAGTCTGGAACTTTTACTGTAGATTATTTGCAATTTTAAGATTTTTACACTTATCCTAATGTTTTTTTACAATGCTTAATGTTGTAAAATGCTTCCCAAATGTGACATTTACATATATTTTATGTGAGGGCGAAATCTTGATCGTGAGTTTTTTACTGTTGTATGTATTGCTGCAGCTATGTGAATTTATTTTTTACAGTTCTGAATTGGAAACTTGATGATAGCTGTCTCTTGCAGCTGAAACATGCAGTTTTTGGATTACTGTAATAAACTGTTGTGTGTGTGGATGGTTTGTCTTACTGGTATGTGTTCCACTGCACATACACAAAATACACAGTCCAACAATTATATAATGAGACTGATTTTATTTTGACCAAGATAGAAGTGCTATCTATGAAGCAATGCATGCCATCCATGTGACCAACCTTCATCTGTAATCTGGCAACACCACAACGCCCCACGCTGAGCATGACGGGAAATATGGCGCCATTTTGTGCAGGCAGTGAGAAGATGGTGGTCACGGTAGCAGCATGGAGCAGAGAGCGAACATTACATTCTGTTTTAAGCTCGGGAAAACTGCAGCAGAGACTGTGGAATTGATGAGACAAGTGTACGGGGATAATTGTTTATCTCGTGAACAGATATTCAGGTGGTATGCATGATTCAAAAGTGGTGTGGAAATGATTGAAGATGAAGCCAGGCCTGGGCGTCCATTTTGTGTTCGTAACGAGGGACTCATTGCGAAAGTGAGAAAACGAATACAAGAAGAATGTTGTGTGACTGTGAGAATGATGGCTGATGGGTTTGGTGTTAACAGGAAGATGATTCGTCAAATCTTAGTGGAAGACTTGGGCAAGAGAAAGGTCGCTTCCCGGTTTGTGCAGCATGCATTGTCTGATGATCAAAGACACGAGCATGTTCAGTATGCAAAAGACATCATTAAACTGCTCATAGAAATAAACATTTCTTGAATTCGATTGTAGCAGAAGATGAAACTTGGTTTTTTCGCTATGATCCCACAACTAAACGCCAAAGTGCTGAATGGAAGTCACCAGCATCACCAAAAGGCAAAAAAGTTTGTCTTCAAAAGACAAAAGTGAAGACAATGCTTTTGTGTTTCTACAACAGCAAGGGAATTATTCACCATGAGTTTGTCCCCGAGGGACAAACTGTCACTGGAAGTTTTTATTTGAGTGTTCTGGAACGCGTATGGAAGAGGAATCGCCGTGTCCGGCCCGAGCACTCAGCACCAGGCAGTTGGTTTCTTCTTCACAACAATGCACCGGTTCACCAGGCAGTTGCTGTACAAGAATTTTTAGCCCGAAAACAAGTGTGCGTGCTCCATCATCCGCCCTACTCCCCTGATTTATCCCCCTGTGATTATTTTCTGTTCCCCAAACTGAAGTTACCATTGAAAG
>Ga0123352_10013305_pt1 | contig 13058 bp, 12 predicted proteins | sample TergutLab28metaG_FD_89700 | JGI IMG/M metagenome (GOLD analysis project Ga0123352, IMG submission 89700) | Labiotermes labralis P1 segment gut microbial communities from Petit-Saut dam, French Guiana - Lab288 P1 | ecosystem: Host-associated > Arthropoda: Insects > Digestive system > Gut ... | reverse complement strand
CCCAAATGAATAAAAAAAATTTGGGGGATTTTGGTTTAATTAAAAAAAGAGGAAGGAAGCAAGAGGAAACTAAAACAACCCCCCACCCCCAACATTTAAAATTGCCCGCCCCCCCCCCCCCCTTGTGTTGCAATTGCAAGGCATAACACAAACTGTCCAATAATAACGTCCACAAAACGGGAAGGATACCACTCTCCGGCCGCTTTACCTCCCCCACCCACAGGAAAGAACACCCCTAACCATTGCACAGCAGGCTCGGTGGGTCCCCCAGGGCCAGTCCGGACGTAGCAGTACGGAGTGCGCCGATACACACCTCCAATCCGCTTAATGTCTCTGTTACATTCACAAACCAGGCCCTTTTCCCCTAAAATTCGTCTCCGCGGGACACCTCTGTCAGTCAATAAGCTGAAGAGTGACGGAGTTCGAATCCCTTAACCAGCATGTTCCTAACAGGTCTGCTGACCGCTCTACGGCAGGATAGTCACGCTGACCACTCGCTCCTCTCTACAACGCCAACAGCGTGCGTCATCACTTATCCGTCACAATACGGCGTCATATCGTATGCTTACGTACAAGGAAAGCGTCATGTCAGTTTATTATACGGAGCTGGAAGTCTATAAGTTCCGAGCAGTGATTTGAACTCCATCTCAATTAACAGTCGCCGGTACTTTTTGAAACAAGTGAAGCTCATAAAACTTGGTATCGAACCGGGAGGTTGCGTAGGTCGAGACAGGTTATCAGACGTGAACGGCGAAGGGGGACAATGGGGGAGGGTCACAGTGATGTGAGTGGTGGAGCGAGTGACAGGGTGGGGCTGGGAGAACCACAAGCGCGCTCTATATAAATCAAGAGAGGTTTCATACCAAAAACACGCGCCAAATTCACCCGGCGATTGAAGTGCAGAACAACGCACAGCAGCCACACGTCGCCACAACCCCACGATACACAGGTGAGTTAACATATACCTACGTACGTTTCTGTTGTGTTTTTTGAACTCTTGTCAAATCAGGTGATGCGTTTCTTGGAATCAGTACAGTTCCAGACCGGTAATATAGTCTAGCATCCGTTACTGACAGCTGCAACTTTGCCTTAAACACTTTACGCCACTTCCAAACCGACGGTCTGTCAGCCTGTCAGTCAAGGGGTTAGGCCCTCATATAAACTCACGACCGCCTTCATCAGCACCGCTGCCGGAACATCAAATCGCACGTCTCACGCCCGATCACTACGGCCGCGGACACCGTTATCCTTCCCTCATTCGCGACAGTGATTTTCCGCCCCGTGATCCCCGATCTACGAAAGAGTACAGATTTCCTTAAAATTTCCCAGACCCCGCCCGCTTGTCCTTCTGATAAGAGTAAATATGGTGAAGACGAATATGGTGCGCGTTACGTATAATTACACAGTCCAGGCCCTACCTCACGCTAAACCCTAAGTGTCTGTACTGCAAAGATAAACTTCTCAACGCTTCTTAGGGAACTGTGGGCCGGGATAGCTCAGTCGGTATAGCGACTCGCTACGGGCTGGACGGTCCGGGGATCGAATCCCGGTAGGGGCGAGGTTTTCTAAACCGACCCTGGGGCCCACCCAGCCTCCTATACAATGGATACCGGGTCTTTTCCAGGAGTAAAAAGGCCGGGGCGTGGTGCTGACCACCCACCCCATCTAGCGCCGAGGTTAAAGAAAGAGTAGAGCTATACCTCTACTCTCTCTCTCTCTCTCTCTCTCTGGGCATTCGTGGCCTGTTCTAGGGTGAACTTTACCTTTACCTTTACTTAGGGAATTATTTGTTCTTCAGTAAGAGATTCAAAAGAGATTTACAAGCACACACTGTGAGCAAAGCACTTAGTGTCTTAACGCGCGCGCGTGTGTGTGTGTGTGTGGAACACACAGTAGCAATTTGTGCCGTAACGCGCTGGATTTGTCTCCATCTATCGTGAATAATATTCAAAATCTCGCTTCACTTCCTGTCTCGCAGTAAGCACATTCCCTCTCCAATTACAAGGAACAAGCACTCGATGTTTTTGTATCATGATCACTGTTTATCCTGCAAACCGCGTAACGAATACAACACCTTCCGCCCGTCTGATGCAGTTTCTGTATGCTGACTACAGTCGTATACACTGTAAGCACTTTGAGAATAATCGTGGTTGCCGCTCTTCCTGAAGCACTACATTGTATCTAAACAGCACACAGCACTTCAGAACCTGCCTAACGGCGGATACAGTCATTAAAGCTGTCGGTCGCGTCAATCATACGAAACCGTGTCGACAAAATGGACAGTTTTTAATTTTGAAGCTTGTGGTACGTATAGTTACCGCTGTGCTGTGAAGGGTTGTTACCGCTACTTGCACTATGGACCCTCAAGTGTGTCTTTCGGCCTATCACAGCCTGTTAGTTCGTCCGTCTGATCACCGCTCAGGGGGGACCTACTGTGATTCCACTTGATACTAGAGTCCTTACGCGTATGAATAAACCGCAGTTTTCGTACCAACTGAACGCCACATACAGAGACAAAGTGTCGGTATTAAATTTAATGTTGTAAATATTGCGTGCAACCATATTACACAACTGAAAGACAATAATGCACATGTTTGCTTTCAAACACAACGATATTTCATTAATTTGACGTTCAGCTGACCGCGCATCGTGATAAATTCTTACAATAAAACCAACTAGATGTACTAATTTCTCAAATTTATTTTTGGAATAAAACTGTACATGTTTCGGACAGTTCCTCTGTCCATCATCACGAGTTTTTCACTGCACACACAGCAATGGTATATGTCATACAGGTTTGATGACAGCTTGCGAGTAGTTCCGTCCTGATCCTGCTCGCAAGCTGTCTAGAAACCTGTATGACATATACCATTGCTGTGTTTACAGTGGAAAACTCCTGATAATGGACAGAGGAACTGTCCGAAACGTGTAGAGTTTTATTCCAAAAATAAATTTGAGAGATTAGTGCATCTAGTTGGTTTTATTATAAGAACATTTTAATATTTACCTTATTGGCGACAGGTTTATATAACACTGATGTAAGTTTTATGGGATCCCATACGACATTGAAATTAATGTGCAGTACATGTAACCTGTTCTAAATTTTATGTATGGATGGTCTGATGATGGTCTAAATATGGGAACTTGTCGCTAGTAAGTTGAACAATCAAATATTGTTGGGTTTGACTGAAACAAATATACGTATTATTGTCTTCCAACTCTATAACAAAACGGGTCGCCCTCTACAAAAAAAAAATCATTTTACCGGTAAAATTTAACGCCAACTTGTTGCACAACGCTATTTGCTACTTTGTCCTCTGACATGTTTCGGCCTTAAATGTTGACCTTCTTCAGGGAGCTCGCAGGTCTTCTAGCACGTGCAGCTTATGCTTCAACATGCACGGTAGAAATATTATTATTATTATTAGATTACAGGTTACAATTTCCAAAATTGGTATTGTGATTGAAATTCATCTAACGAAAGAATGAAACGCAGCTATCTGGACACAACAAATACATCAACAGCAAATTAAAATAATTATACACCATATTTTAACCATAATACTGATTTTAAGAAAAGCAACATTTGATCTCCATAACAACAATTCTGATCATACGTAAAATTCCTACCGTATATCAGGTTGATGTGTCCGTTGCACGTGCTAAAGAAACTGACTGGCTACCTGAAGATGGCCAACACTCAGTGCCGTAATATGTCGCAGCAATAATTAGCAAATAAAGAGCGGCGCGCAACAAGTTGGTGTTAAGTGTTACGTACGTCGGTATTAAAACCTGAAAGAGATAACTGAGATGGCCTAAAAGTCGATGCGAAGACAACAGGAGACTATATCTTAAAGAGACAGAAGCTGAGGATGTGGACAGCATGCATGTGACTTGGGATATGGAACAGGGACGAACAGCAATCTGTAAGATATGGGTAACTGCAACACTGTGTCAGTCGGTGTTAAATAGCATGCACAATATACGGGTAATCTGACTACACCAGCAACTGCAGACATTCGCTAACATAAGTGTTGCGTCCTGCAAACATTTAAATAGCAACGCTTTTACGTATGTCGGAAATAGACCCACTACCCACCAAATATACAACTTCATATATATACACACACACACACTTATGCATGTCGTTTTGTATGGGTGCGAAATTTGGTCGTTCACACTGAGGGAGGAACGTAGGCTGAGGGTGTTTGAGAATAGGGTGTTGAGGGGAATATTTGGGCCTAAGAGGGACGAGGTAAGAGGGGAGTGGAGAAAACTACATAACGAGGAGCTTAAAGATTTGTACTCCTCACCCACTGTCGTTCCGATGATCATATCGAAAAGCAAGTGATGGGCGGAGCATGTGGCGCGTATGGGTAAGAGGAGAGGCGTATACAGGGTTTTGGTGGGGAAACCTGAGGAAAAGAGACCACTTGGGAGACCCAGGCGTAGATGGAAGAGTAATGTTAAAATGGATCTTCAGGAAGTGGGATGTGGTGGCATGGACTGGTCGAGCTGGCTCAGGATAAGAACAGGTGTCGGGCATTTGTGAATGCGGTAATGAACCTTCGGGTTCCATAAAACGCAGGGAATTCCTTGACTGGCTGAAAACCTGTTAGCTTCTCAAGAAGGACTTTGTCCATGGAGGAAGAAAAGTATATATAAGCGTGGCGTTAATCCTATAGCTATCTACCCACATACTAAAAGAAGAGTAACTGCTTTAACCCCTCAAAAATATCAGTTGATACAGTAAATAAATCAATGGAAATATGATCCTGAACACAGAAATTAAGCCTCACACCACGCGATTCTTTCAGTCCGGACTGCGTTTCTCTAGCAATAAATGTCCCCCACAAGAGACGTTTGCATTACCAGCGTGACGCTGTATTACGTGGTCTGTGAAGACGTGTAGGTAAGGCAGTTGCGTAAGTGAGAGCTTACATAACTGGTGGGAGGGAGGGGGGTGCCTGTGTAGGCTTCTGACGAGGGTATCCGCTTCACGGGCCTAGAGCAGGTCGTCAGCCACTCGATACCACAGATAATGTTACGTGATCAGCTCTAAACGCCGTAAAACATAAGACCATGTAACAGAGATCAAATCGAAAAATTAAGACTGTACTCTTTTGGCATTTGGCGCCGTGTAGTCTGGTAGATGTACACTGACATATCCGAGGATCCTGCAGCCTCCGTCATCAGAGTCGATAATTTAAGCACCCAGCGATCTTCACAGTCTAAATTGCTATGGAAGCTTAAGATCTTACTGTATAAGTTTCATGGCCACTTGCTTCACTGAACGAGATTTCGAAAACGCGTCACTAACCCCACTGTGCGGAATCAACCGTTATCATTTTAAAGTCCTGCCAGGCCGCCGCGATTTCAATCTTGAGATGAAAATTAGATGCAAAATTAGTTACGTACTTTGTATGAGAATCTGAAATTTGTTAAACCGCTTTCTGTAAAAAGTGGCCACTGAAAATCTCGAAAAGAAGCCGCGCGCCGTCTGGCACACCACACTCCCCCAATATCCCGCAACCCAACTGTAGGTGAAACAAGTAATCAACACGACGTGGGTACCGACCCCGTGTGATATTTTGAATAATTTTTAAGAAAGAAAGATTACATTTTGTACGGTTAGTCCCAGCCTGATGGTGGCTTAACATGGCCGAAACACGTAGCTGGGAGTAGAGTTTAATAAGTAACAAGTATTAGGTTAGAAGTTAAATTATTGGTGTCCATAAATGTGAAGGGGGACCGCGGCAGCACAGTGGTTAAGGTGCTATGCTACAAACAGGAAGGTCGCTGGTTCGATCCCAGCTGGTGTCAGTGGATTTTTCAATGACATAAAATCCTTCCGATCGCACTATGGCCCTGGGGTCGACTTACCCTCTAACAGAAATGAGTACCAGGAGTATTTCCTGGGGGTAAATCCGGCCGGTGCGTAAGGCTGACAACCTAACACCATCCTGTGCCGTTGTCACGAAATCTGGGAACCTTAACTTCCTGGAACCCTCTGGGTCTGTCCAGGCCTCGAAAGGGACTGCTTTACCTTTTTATAAATGTGAAACTCTCTGTCTCTAAATACAAAAATTTGACTTTCCTGTTCGGACCTATCACAAAACACCAGTACACATGCGAAATTCGCTCTGCATTCTAGCCAGTATGTACGGTTAACACGGATATAACAGCGACGTGGAAGTCCTGCGGTGCAGTTCTGAATGCGTCTCGACCCATCATGCATCATATCTTTATTAATTAAATCATAAGACTTTAATTTCTTATACTGAATGTTATTTGTTCTGTGGAAGTTTGGGCTGCTAACCAAATTGCGACCCTGAGAAGGGCTGAAGGTTTGTACGGCGGCTGCTTGTGTTCTGTCAAACGTCACACCGTCAATATATGCACAGTCAGTCAGCTCCCTAGCCATGTGCTATGAAACTGTAAAAAAACAACGTAACGATTTCTGTGTCCGTTAGTCTGTTCAGCCGCAAGACACTACGCGATCGCCACTTCCCCATTCTGACATCCGACTCCACCTTCGACTACTCCAGCCCATCAATAAGCTCTTTCCTTGTAAGGAGGAACTACAGATCCTTTCCTTTCAATGTGGTTTTGATTCGCCCTTTCACACCCACCGGTCTGCGGCAAACGAAAGAGGGTAGCTACTGCCTTCAGCATCATCATCATCATCATCATCATTTTTCTTGAGAAGTACAAAAGGTGCAAACAGTAAATAAGCAACGCTGAATTACTACAAAATCTCCACACCCCACGTGACCAAACTAAATTTAACATAAAAAGTAAAAAACGAAGAAACGAAAAATGCGCCACAACTTCACAATAACTACAGGCACATTAGTTCACTCCAAATTATTATCACGCAATGTTGCTTTACCACCCATTTTAATATTATTCCGACATTCAGATCTATTCTCAGCTGTTACCGCTGCCGTTTTCCTGCACTGTTTCGAATATGTTGGCCGCTAAGCAGTCTTAAGCTGCTGACCGTCTACACATACATACGTACATTACATAATACATGCATACATACATACATTATATAAAACATGCATACATACACACATAATACATGCATGCATGCATACATACACATACATACATTACATAATACATGCATACATACATTATATAATACATGCATACATACATTATATAATACATGCATACATACATTATATAATACATGCATACATACACACATAATGCATGCATGCATACATACACATACATACATTACATAATACATGCATACATACATTATATAATACATGCATACATACATACATAATACATGCATGCATACATACACATACATACTTGCATACGTACATTATATAATACACGCATACATACATACACACACACATAATACATACATGCATATATACATACATACATTATATAACACACATACACATACATAATACATACATACACATACATGCATACACACACACAAACATACATTATATAATACATACATAATACATGCATGCATACATACATACATACATATACACCTACATACACACCTATACACATATAAAGTACTTGGCCCGTATTTTGGACGTATTGGGTTCGATATCTGTACAGACACCAGATATTCTCACTAAGCTGCTTCGTGGTCTTACCCAGACCCTCGAGGCAAATACCGGAAAATCACTTCAAAAAGGCTAGGACCGCTTCCTTCCACGTCCCTTCCAAATCATTATTCATTGAACTTCCTACCATTTTAGGCCTTATTCCGTGACCGACTGCAGTACCTTTACTGAATCACGAAAACTGGGTTTCATGTAAATATCAGTACATACAGAAGTAACACACAAATATATTATTTTATTCCCAGTTTCCTATAAACCCTCACACACACACATTCGTAGTCTCTATAATGACAAATCTATGGGTTGGGTGATCCGGGGTTCGAATCCTGGAAGGGGAAAGATTTTTCTCTTTTCCAAAACGTTCACACCGGCTCTGGTGCCCACACAGCCTCCTGTTCAGTGGGCGCCAGCGCTCTTGAACGGGGGTAAAGCGGCCGGGGATTGACGCTGACCACTGACGTCCACCCAGTGCCGAGGTAAAGAACGAACCACACCCCTACTCACCTTCTATGCCCTGAATGCGTGGGCACAGACAGCTTTACGTTCTTTTACCTTTACCTTTACCTACCAGGGTCCTGCGATGTCGCGCCATCGTGTCCCACATCTTGGAATACCGCCACAACTGATCTCATCATTCAGTTAATTGGTGGAAATCACAGGTAATGCCGCTGCTGACAGATGATTTCGACACGCAGTGGTGTGAAACGTTCTTCGTTCCAATGAATGTTTAGCGACAAACGTGCATGCAGGCATTTCAATTGTCCGCTTGTGTCGTGCTGTCTGGAAAAATCGCGATGCGTCCAGAGATCCTAGTAAAACTATACAATATGCATATAGTGTGGGTCCGTGCATCCGTTCTCGGATTGTTAAATTTTGAGAAATGGGTTTTAACCAGCCTTAAGAGTGTTAAAATAGGTTATGTGACACACGGCGTACTGTTCCGCGGTTCAGACAGATTCCCACGGCTGGAAAATGTGGCCAATCAGATCTCTTATTTTAAATTAATTCATAAAGTAGCCGAATTGCAACAGCTGGCCGATTAGTTCGATTCGCAATGCCCTTCACAATGAAGCGCCATTTACAGTCGGATTAAAGTAAAATTGCACCCTTGTACAGGCACCGAGGCTCTGTACAGATCGTACGGCCCACAGGGGGAGTAGAGGTATAGCTCTACTTTTTCTTGACCACGGCACTAGAAGGGGGTGAGGGGTCAGCGCCACGCCCCGGCCGCTCTTTACCCCCGGGAAAGACCCGGTACCCATTGTACAGGAGGCTGGGTGGGCCCCAGGGCCGGTCTGGACAAGTGCGAAAAATCTCGCCCCCACCGGCATTCGATCCCCGGACCGTCCAGCCCGTAGGGAGTCGCCATACCGACTGAGCTATCCGGCCCACAAGTTGGATTACTGTACGTTAAGTAATGTATGTTCTTATTCAATTTAAGTCCAATCCGAATCTGCAAGGTATGTCTGAACATGAGAACTAAATACCGACACATCTGTTTGTTCTGACCGTTACAAAAAATAATTACAACTGTGTTTAACAACTATTGCCACGAACACAGTAATTCATAGCTACTGCCCCCGCCGCCATTTCTGGGCGCGAGCAATGGAGAGCTGAAGAGATGAAAAATACGTACAGTACTGCTGTCATTCAGCCTGACAGGAGAGAACATTTGAGCGACGGAGGAAATTACAGACAGCTAACATTAAAACTGCGTAGGTATGCGGCCACTCGCCTGCTGAGATCGTGGGTTCGAATCCCACCAAGGGCATGGATGTTTGTTGTGAGTGTTGTGTGTTGTCAGGTAGGTCTCTGCGACGAGCTGATCACTCGTCCAGAGGAGTCCTACCGACTATGATGTGTCGTTGTGTGTGATCTAGAACCCTCAAGAATGAGGAGGCCATGACCCGCGTTGGGCCGCAGCGTCATGGGGCGGGAATGACGTCAAAGAAACGGGATGTGCGGGTTTGGACTCGATTAATCTGACTGAACGTTTAGGGTCACAATAAGGGATCTTGTAAACATAGTAATGAACCCCAGGGCTTTAAAACACCGCGACACCTACTCACCCGCTGAGAAGCAGTCAGCTTCTTATGGATTACTGTTCATGCAGTTGAGTTACAAACACATCAACTTTGATTATTCCTCTCAGACTGACGATGATTACGTCTAGAGTTCAGAAACGTAACAATAAAAGATCTAAGGAGCCAAGGGGATTTCGCACCTCCTCCGTACTTCGTAACCAAATTACCAAGTTCCATGATGGATTCAAAACACGAGCCGATCTTCTACAAGTTCATCACAAAAGCTGAACCGACCGCAAAAACCACTGTGCTGCAGCCAGCTAACTCAGTGGAACACGACAAGTCTTGAGAAGCTAAGAGTTGTTCAACCAATCAAGAAATTCCCCGAATTTTACGGAAGCCGAAGTTTCACAACCGTGTTCACACAACGGCCTGCCAAAACCTCAGCCAGACGAACCCAGTCCACGCCCTGCTATCCTGTTTCTTGAAAATCGGTTTTAATATTATCCTCCCACATGCGACAAGACTTTTTTTTTCGAAGTCGGCTCTTTCCTTCGGGTTTTTTCGCCAAAACCATGAATGCCATTTTTTCATACCCCCGGGGTCCATATGGCCCCCCCCCCCCATCTCATCGCCCCTTTATGTAATGTACTCATGCAAGCAGCAGTCTGCGGTATACAGGTTTATTCAAATGACTGTCGGGGTTTTAACAACTTGTCATACACAATACACTTGAGATAGCAGTATATGTATTTTTTTATTTAATAGAACAACACTCCAAGTTTGTGTTGCATACCTTACAGGTGCTCTATATATGCACCCTACGTGATTCTACAAACATCAACACGATAATCCAGTTCGTTCCAAACTGTTTGTAGCGTGTCAGCGGTGATGGTTTCGATGGCGGTTCTGATTCGTACCTTCAGTTCCGGGATACACACGCACCCTGGCTCTTGAAACTGTGCGTGCCGCCTTCGAGTGGAATTGTCAGATGGTGATTGTTTCCCGAATTTGGTGCGGAATTGCCGCTGGTCAATGTACCCCGACAATCATTTTGAATAATCCTGTATTTTCAAAATCTTTCCCTCCGACCCCACAGCCTGTCTTTTACTGCACTTTTGACCACTGCAGGTACAAATACAGCCTACAGTGTTTTCAAAGAAATCAGTATCAAAGACATACCTACATCTTTGGCAAATAATTTAACAACAAAGATACCGCACTCAAGACGGAAGTCAAAACATGTCTCATGCAAAGCAATGTAAAACAGCATAGATGAAAATATAATACTGCGCATGCGCACGGCATGCTGGATACCTAAGGCTACAGACACACACTGAGAATATGAAACATTTATTGCTTTACCACAGCAACAACGCGCCCCAATGGTACGTCATACGTACATCGCCCGTCTCGTTTATCTATACAAATGCGATATCTGAGCGGGTTAGCTGAAGAGGTAATGCGTTCAGAAGGTGGCGGGATTGAATCCCTATCAGGACACCGAATGAAGTCCTACATTCGGTAATAACATGGGGGATGCACAAACTTTTGAGGTGGGAGGGACAGTAGCGACAATTAACATACCGCTCTTAAACAACGTTAAGACAGTTTCACGTAAAATGTAAAATAACATGGCAGCTGCGCGAACTCTACATTTAACTTCCAGTCTGACTGCGACAACCTATGAACCTCTGTACCTAGAACAGAGAGTTCATAAAACATTCCTACAAAATACTGTCTACCAGTCAACAAACACAAACATGGCGACTGTGCGCAAATAGGTTTTATTAAGTTCTACTTCCAGCTCTTTGTAATGCTGTCACTCCAGCTAAGCCTAGGTTACCCACTCGTTCCCTTCCCTGTATAAAGTTCCTCGGTTTATGGTCGGACAAGAATTGACAGTTTGTCACATTCCCACGTAGCCTTTGTATCAACTAGCCACCAATCATCCACAAAATGAGGCCGGCTGTGCAATATGTGGAGTAAGTCTGGAGCTTGAGAACATGGTGTTGAGGAGAATATTTGGACATAGGAGAGACGAGGTAACGGGGGAATGGAGGAGACTGCATAACGAGGAGCTAAACGATTTGTACTCCTCACCCAATATTGTGCGGGTGATAAAATCAAGAATGAGATGGGCTGGGCATGTGGCGCGTATGAGTGAGGAGAGGGGGTTGTATAGGGTCTTGGTGGGGAAACCGGAGGAAAAGAAACCACTGGGGAGACCTAGGCGTAGATGGGTGGATAATATTAGGACGGATCTCCAGGAGGTGGGATGTGGGTATATGGACTGGATTGGGCTGGCCCAGGATAGGGACATGTGGCGGACGCTTGTGAGTGCGGTAATGAACCTTCGGGTTCCATAAAATGAGGGGAATTTCTTGACTAGCTGCAAACCAGTTAGCTTCTCAAGAAGGACTCTGCACCATGGAGTAAGCAAGTAAGTAAGTAAGTAAGTAACTCTGGAAGGCTGTGGTTCTGCCTTCCCAGCAGGGCAGATGGTAAGACACCGTACCATTACCAGCCGGTAACAATGACCCCTGTATTCACATGTTTGAACTCCTGAAGACCGGAATCAAAGTCTCGGCAGAGGGTCACACTGACACTAGGATCAATTCTCTTGCGAACTGCGGAAAGGTGAAGCTGATGCACTTAACAGCACACTTCAGCACAAGACAAGACAGACGATGTACGTGTAACGTGAGGCGCGTTCGCGTAAACATTGTTATAGAGGAAAAGCAATAAGTATTACATATTCTGAGAGTGTGTCTGTAACCTTAGTTATCTATCATCCAAAGTGCACGCGCCGCATTACATTGCCACCTGTAACCTGTCCCGCTCTACAATATTTTTCCACAATATCTCATAAATGCCGTGATTTTCGAAAAAAAAAAAAGAATTTACTGAACACAAAATGTGTGTTTTGATTTTCTCCACAACTTTTGTCTGGAATATTTCTCATTATATGAAGGGTGCAGGGAAGTACTGTCATAAATGTACAGAGGTCTTCATGTAAAGTACACGCTGTTTTTGTTAGATCTTAACGGAACTTTAATTTTCTAGACAAATTTCCTTAAAATGTTCAAACACCATATTTCATGAAAATCCTTCAGTGGAAGAACGGTTGTTTCATTTGGATAGACAGATATGGCGAAGCTAATGGTCGTTTTTCGCAATTTTTTCGAAAGCGCAAACACAACACTGTGAAACAAAATCTGATGTGTGGTTGACCGTGCATCGTAATTCAGTGTGGATAAGAAACCAACTAGATGTCACTTTTGTGTTATCTTTTATTACCCCTTTACAAGTTGCTCAACATGTTTCGGGCAACCATGTGTCCATCTTCAGGAGCTGACGACTGCGTAGTGTTATCGCCACGTGTTGGTATTGTGCCGTGGCTGCAGGAAGGCTG
>Ga0123352_10013304_pt1 | contig 13058 bp, 7 predicted proteins | sample TergutLab28metaG_FD_89700 | JGI IMG/M metagenome (GOLD analysis project Ga0123352, IMG submission 89700) | Labiotermes labralis P1 segment gut microbial communities from Petit-Saut dam, French Guiana - Lab288 P1 | ecosystem: Host-associated > Arthropoda: Insects > Digestive system > Gut ... | reverse complement strand
TATGCTTAACATGTTTCGGACATTAATACATCCATCATCAGGAGCCTGCGACTTTTCTATTGAATCACCCCATTGGTCGTTTGTTCTTGTTTCGATGTGTGTTGCAGTTTCGGTGTGGCTGAAGCCCAACTTGTTGTGATTCAGCCCGCTACACGGATACCACTCCAACCCAGCCGCACCGAAACTCCAACACACATCGAATCAAGAACACACGACCAATGTGGTGATTCAATAGAAAAGTCGCAGGCGACTGATGATGGATGTATTAATGTCCGAAACATGTTGAGCATTGAAGTGAAATAAAACATAATAACTAATGACATCAAGTTGGTCTCTTATTCTTCAACTGAGTGTGTGTGTTTGTAGCCTTAGGTATCCAGCATTCAATGCGCATGCGGCGTATTATTTCGTCATCTCTGGCCTGTTCGGCTGTACAGTATTTTTCCCACATCATGTCATAAACCATACAATTTTCGAAACTAAAAATTATTGAACATGAAATGTGTGTTTCGAGCGTCTGTATAAGTTTTATGTGAACATTTTACATTCTAAGAAGAATTTAGCGAGATATGATCGAAAATGTACATAGATCTTCATGTAAAGTACCCGCCCTTCCTGTCACATTTTAAAAGAAACGTGGATTTTCTCAACAGATTTTCGACAAAAATATTCAAATATCAAATTTCACGAAAAGCCGTCCAGTGGGGGCCCGAATTGTTTCTTGCGGACGGACGGACAGAGAGACGGATAGATATGACGAAGCTAGTAGCGGCTTTTCGCAATTTTTTAAACGCTCTTAAATATCCACAAGTGTATCGTTTGCTCGTCTCTTGCCCTACTGCCACACCCCCCCCCCTCCCTTCCCCTGTTCTCTCTCTGCCACAGCACTTCGCATATCGCTAGGTGCGACGGGAAAAACACAACTGAATTTTGCAATACACGACACTAAACACACTTATCATACAAGCACTGGAAAACTGAGATCTTGTTTTTTGGCTGATACTATGCGCCATTCACACTGCTTATCCAACGGCATCCTCCTCAACAAAAGGTCGTTATCAGCTTTGAATATCTGAAAATATAGTGTCACTTTGAAAGAAAGATAGAACACTTTACGTCTTCACAGTGTGTTCCCCTTTTGAATATCCCGGGTTTAACACTTCAGTTTGGCACCATGTGTAAAGAAAACGCTACGCGTTCTTATTGTCCTCTACACAAGTATTAATAACACTCACAAGGATGTCAGTTTGTAAATAACCAAATTGACGCACAATTTTTTCTCGTATGTTTATTTCTATTGTCTACATGTTTCGGACAGCCATTTGCCCATCATCAGGAGAATTATTGTATCAATGCGACACCTGGCTTATGTCACTCTGTGTAGATGACCGTCTGGTATGCAGAAGCATATACTCCTGCATACCAGACAGTCATCTACACAGAGTGACATAAACCAGGTGTCGCATTGATACAATAATTCTCCTGATGATGGGCACATGGCTGTCCGAAACATGTAGAGAATAGAAATAAACATACATGAAAAATTGTGCGTCAAGTTGGCTATTTACGTGGATCATACCAAGATGCACGGTAAACAAAACATAGAACATGGGTGACAGTCTCTTTTCATCTTATTAGACTACATGTTAAACCTTTAAAGACTAAATATGTCTGTTTTATATAAGGGCTCAGTCCGTACCGCGCAGTAAACACTCTCCACCTCGGTTATACAAAACCAGTCTGTTAATGTTGTGCAAGGTAAAAGTCCGTACAGAACTCATAAATGCAATGTGAGCACCATGTAGAATTTTTTAATGTTGAACATGGTGGTGCGTTAATTAATCGCTAGGATTAAAAATGTTAATGAACAGAGCCAAGAAATGGAAGACGGAAGACTTGCTCTTAAAGAATATATGGAACATAATCACAAATATTACATGAGAAACATCTATCGAATACCTGAACATATAACAAGCAGTATCAATGTTTAAAGTTTCCCTTAGCATGTATACTGTATATAAATTCTACAGGCCGAAATAAACGGCAGATTTCTTAACGTTTTGTGATTAGACATGCTATTACGGTCATCAGAACCACTGTCATTAGCACCACAGTAATCAGCACCTCTGTCATCAGCACCACTGTCATCAGCACCACTGTCATCAGCACCTCTGTCATCAGCACCACTGTCATCAGCACCACTGTCATCAGCACCACTGTCATCAGCACCTCTGTCATCAGCACCACTGTCATCAGCACCACTGTCATCAGCACCACTGTCATCACCTCCTCCTCATTTAATTCTCCTTCCTCTTACTTTTAATTAGCATTGCTTGTTTTGTAATAAAATTACGTTATTTAGATGCTACAAGGTCATGAGTTTGCTAATTATTGAGAAACCTAAAAATATGGGCGTAATATTTATAGAATTATATTATTTTCATTATTATTATTTGGTCGAGAAACGTTTTTGATTATTTTTATGTTTGATTTGCTATTTTATATGTGTTTAATATTTTGTGTATGTTGTGTTCTCGTATTGTTTTGTGTACTGTTTGTCATTTTTTGTACAGCTGTACTTTTTCTATTTTTGGACACGTTTACCGGTCCACCGTCGGCGGGTGGAAACTCAATTGCAGTAAATAAATATCATAAAATTACATTGCATTATTATTATTATTCCTATTACCGATATTTCTAACTCTTGTATCACTTGCCATAATAATTTTATACAAGAAATTCTTTTTTTGTTTGGTTATGATTGTTTAATGTGACCTGTTCATTGTGCCTGTTATTTGTGTTGGTATTTTGTGCTGTTTCTGATGTTGGCTACTTGATGGTTGACTCAGCATATTGATAAAGAGGGACTAATTACTGCTATCATTACTACTACTACTGCTACTACGATTACTGCTACTACTACTACCACCACCACCGCTACTACCGGTACTGCCGCTGGTACTCTACTACTACTACTACTACTACAACTACTACTAATATTACTGCTACCACTACTACTACTACTACTACTACTACTGCTGCTGCTACTACTACTGCTACTGGTGCTACTGATACTGATGCTGCTACTGCTACTACCACTACTACAAGTCCTACTGCTGCTACTAATACTGTTACCACTACCACTACTACTACTGCTGCTGGTACTCTAGTACTACTGCTACTACTACTCTACTACTACTATTACTACTACTGCTACTGCTATTACTACTCTACTACTACTACTACTGCTGCTACTACTAATATTACTGCTACTACTACTGCTACCATTACTACTACTGCTACTACTAGTACTACTGCTGCTGCTACTACTACTGCTACTGGTGCTACTGATACTGATGCTACTGCTACTACCACTACTACTACTACTACTACAAGTCCTACTGCTGCTACTAATACTGTTACCACTACTACTACTACTACTACTACTGCTACTGGTACTCTACTACTACTACTACTACTACTACCACTACTACTACTACTACTACTACTACTACTACTACTACTACTATTGCTGCTGCTGCTGTTACCGTCGTCTTTACATCCTTGTCACTTTTTCATTCAATTACATTAACGCGTGTTAAGAAACACTGACAGTTATTTTGTATCTGCCGCACGTTCTGCAAGTACACGTCATCACCACATTCATCAATACCGTGTACTTAGTACAACTATCACCACACCCGACTATCAACTTCTGCTACGCGCAACATAATAAAGCCCATCCCATTTCAAAAAAAAGCCCCGTTTGCTACTCCACAAGGACTACCGTCACTTGTCGATACGAAGGCGTCGATTCAAGTCTCACCCACAGCTATTCTAGTTTCTTGTTTTAATTTAGTGTACTGTGCCGTAAATGGCCAGAAAGGAAACAATCGGACGTGGTTTGCACATTCAATTAGCAGGACCGAAATGTACGGTGCCGTGGGAAACACCCCTCATCGGAAGATCGAACCATTTGATCCTGCTTTGTCGCAGTTCCCCCAGCTGTTCTACACTGTTACAATAATCCATGTTATTCTGGAACCTCAATAAGTACTCAGAATTTACGGTCTTCTAGCCCCTCGTGGAACATTACACAGGCTACAGAAGTATACACCACAGGCAAGCGCGAAAGACACAGCAGGGATTACCTGCATGCGATTACTTTAATATCTGAGATTTAGCTTTGAAAATAATTAAACCTCCTACAGCAAACAGAGGGAAGTCTCTGAATTTTTGTTATGCTGTAGTTTTAACTATGATTAAGATTTTTTCCGGCTTTACTTTTTAATTGTTCACGGTTACGTAGTTCTTGAATTTGGGCCCATGTACTTGTTTGGAAAGAAAGTGATTGGGCGCAAAACATTTTTATTGATTGAATTCTGTGTATTTTGTGTTATACATTTTATACACTACTGCTTACTGCATAATAAGATTCTGTTAGTTTATTCCGAAATTTACATTTTACCTTTACCTTGACCAATGTTATATATTTTTATTTATATATGTGTATTTATTTTAGAAAACTCAATCATTATGGACAGTGTATATTTCCATCTGAGTACAGACCCTGAAGTGTGCAACACGATTTGCCGTTTATTATGCTTATTATTTGCAAACGTGTCTCTATGACAGTAGTTAGCGGCCTTGCAGCTAAACTTGTAATACAAATTACTGTACGAAATCAATGTTCTTACACTAATACGCCACAAAATGTTCGAAGCAAACAAGAAACATCTGTTGAAAAGAACGTGGAGCTTGGAGGCACGCGGTGGCACAGTTGTTGGAGGCACTGAGCCACGAGCCGGAAGGTAGCGGGTTCGATCCCCGATGGTGTCATTGGCATTTTTCACTGACTTAATCCTTTCGGCCCTGGGATCGACCGACCCTTGAACAGAAATGAATACCAGGGGTATCTCCTGGGGGTAAAGGTGACCAGTACCTAGGGCTGACAACCTTGCCACTTTCATGTGCCGATTATCCGGAAATCTGGGATTCTCACCCTCCTGGCACCTTAAGGGGCCTGTACAGGGATTGTTGAAAGGAACGTAGTGGGAAATCGAATCAGGAATATGAAAGTTTTCGGACGACATCTGTTCTTAGACACACCCTCAAAGTACTGCACGAAAACCATCCAACACACTAAACCTGTTAGCGACTTGGCCCGTGTTGCAGGAGACAACGGTTCGCGTGGAAGTTTCAGTAGACACCTTTTATCATTTCTTGTTACTACCAAATCTACTGTGGGACCGCAGTAGCACTGTGCTTGAGGTGCTGTGCTACAAATCGGAAGATCGCTAGTTCGATCCCAGCTGGTGTCACTGGAATTTTACATTGACACAATCCTTCCGGTCGCACTATGGCCCTGGGGTCGACTCAGCCTCTAACAGAAATGAGTACTAGGAGCATTTCCTGGGGGTAAAGGCGGCCGGTGCGTAAGAGTGACAACCTTACCACCACCCTGTGCTGTTTTCATGTAATATGGGAACCTTAAATTCCTGGAACCCTCTGGACCACTCCAAGCCTGTAACGGGACTGTTTTACCTTTACCAAATCTACTGCCGTTAATGAGCTTCATGTATCACGTGTCCAATGAGAGCTATAGTTACAGTTGCGAGGCAGCCGTAGTGGCAATGAATTATCATCGCAGAGTAACGCGAGTTCGCTCAGCCGTCAATCATTCGGATGGGACCTGGATGGAGTCCGTTGGCGACAGAAAGGAGGAGGTTTTATGTCTCTCACCGTTTACCGTTGAGTGCTGTAATGGTATATTTTATAGAATGTATAGCGCCTGATGGAGCAAAATGAACTCTTAAGACAGTTGACTTACTGACTGTCTGGTTGTTAAAATAGTCAACTAACTAACAACTCAAGGGAGCAGAGTTCTTCTTGAGTGGCTAACAGGTCCTAAGATAGTCAAGGAATTCCCACATGCTCAAGAAATTTGTTCCTTTGATTAAAAAAAACTGAATAGTATCAGGGCAACGACAGCGCAATTCTTTTTTCTATTTTGAGCCAAATAACTCAAATACACAATCCCGTACTACAATAACCACCCATTTTAATATTATTCTCACCTCAGCGCCTCTAATTCTCAAGGGGCTCTTTATTTCAGCATTTGCAAACTCAACAGCCCCAAGGATTTTTTTTTGCTCTCATGAATGCTACATGATCCACTCATCTCATTGTCACTTAATCACCTAAGATTATCCTAAATATGTGTACATATTGTCGTATTCAAGACAATAGCGTGACAAGACTATTAATTTAGCGCACACAGACTGTGCATATCAGAATATTTATATTGTTTTTCATTCCTCAAGACATGCCCATTTCATTGAGCCATGTGTGTGTGTATGTGTGAAGTTGGCAGTCTGTCTTGTTACATAACGAGGCGTTCCTTAACTGAAGAATAAAAAACCAACTAGAAGCCACTTGTTATTTTATTGTATTTCTTATAGGCTCAACATGTTTCGGGCATTACTATGCCCATCATCAGGAGCTCGAGACTGTGATGTTGATTACCACATTGGTCGTATCGTTCTTGGTTTGCTGTATGATGGAGGTTAGGTGCAGTTAGGTTGGAGTGGTGTCCGGGTTGCAGGCTCAAACAGAAGTCGTGCTTGAACCAGCAAACCAAGAACGATACGATCAATGTGGTAATCAATATCATAGTCCGAGCTCCTGATGATGGGCATAGTAATGCCCGAAACATGTTGAGGCTAAGAAGTACAATAAAATAATAAGTGGCATCTAGTTGGTTTTTTATTCTTCAGTTATCACAATGATGCACGGTCCAATAAACATCAGAGGTGTTCCTTCTTTCTACTCTAACACCCTCAATTTCCTGACGAATGGCGAAGGTGGCAGGATGGAATGGACAGTGAATAAGGGGGACAGATAACGGGTATGATATTAAATTAGGTCACGTCCAATATTGTCTAATTTCTAACAAGTTGTCAACTTTCATTACGGCACCAATTTTCCCATAAGCATATGAGAAACAGCGTGGGAATTCAAACTTTATAAAAACACCCAACAGTCACGTTTAGCTTCATTCAACAGAAACGTGAAAAATGATCAAGACACATTCGCACTCATGTTCTGTAACAGACATTACACTGATCGTCATTTCTCTGTTGACGAAATAACGAGGGACGTGGGTTAAATGGGGCAAATGACAAAGTGCCTCACCAGATGTTACCTGAACGGTTGAATTATTGTTATGAAAGCTACAGGGTAAGTTAATCTCTACAAATAAGTGAACAGTGATTTGCGGTGAAAGAAATTATGGGTCGGGGGGTAGGGGGGAACAAACGGGACCATGCAGCCGAAGTTGTAGTGGTTGCATATGCAGTGATATATGGGCACTGTGTTTCGCCACAGAGGAAAGTCACACAACCAGTACTTTTTCAGATACCTGTCAGCATGACTTCGTAATCAGCGTTAATGGGAGATATCCACATACTTGGTACTGGTAATATTTTACTTCTAAATCTCACATCCTAATAAATTTATAAAAAAAATTCGGTAAAAATGAATGAAGCTACTTTATGTACATGGGTCCGTGCATCGTGAATCGAATTTAATAACTGTCCAACAAGATGCGACTGTATTCAGTTTATTACATTTATGTAGGCAGCTCTACATGTTTCGGGTGTTGACACCCACCATCAGGAGCTCGTAATGTACAACTGTAATTACAGCTTCTGGTATTGATTAACTGCAATGAGTAAAATACGCTGCTGTTAATACTAATATATAACCAACATAACCAATCTAGAATTTTAAATTATACTAATATATAACCAACATAACCAATCTAGAATTTTAAATTATACTAATATATAACCAACATAACCAATCTAGAATTTTAAATTATACTAATATATAATCAATATAACCAGTCTAGAATTTTAAATTGTATAATAGTATTAATAGCAACGTATTTTACTCATTGCAGTTAATCAATACCAGAAGCTGTAATTACAGCTGTACCAGCTCCTGATGATGGGTGCCAACACCCGAAACATGTAGAGCTGCCTACAGAAATGTAATAAACTGAATACAGTCGCATTTTGTTGGACAGTTATAAAATTGAAGAATATACGTTATCTGTCATGTCAATATTTAGAATACCATCTTAACTTTTATGATCTTAGAATTTCTTGTAATAAGTTCGCCATGAAGGCCCAGAGGGTGAGTTGAGGTACAGTGCCACTCTTTCTTTAACATCAGCGCTAGATTGGGGGTGAGTGGTCAACGCCACACCCCGGTCGCTTTACCCCCCGGGAAAGAACCAGTGCCCATTGTGTAGGAGGCAGGGAGGGCCCCAGGGCCGGTCTGGACGGGTGCGAAAAATCTCGCCCCAACAGCAATTTCTTGCAATACTGAACAATTCAAAAGTCGCGCAACCCTAAACGTACTACCTAATTCCTCCCACGTTGTTAAACCTAGGATTTTTTTTCACAAAACCACATACATGGAAACACCCCACATGTTTCGATAAGGTCGTTAAATTAAACTTCCAAAACGCAGAGATATCGACTTGCCCTTCATTAAGCCATGATGCAGTGTTTCCCCTGTGAATTATTTACCGATATACCCCAGTACGCTTTTAAGTCATGTCGCAGACAATTTAGATCTTCGATAAATCAAGCTCATTAACAAATGGATTGCCGATCCCAAGTGGCCGCACGGATCAAAGGCCGCTCGATTTCTGGACTTCTCTAAAAAGCATTCAATTTTCTGTAAGAAACGGTTAACCTCAGTTTAGGGCCAACTGGAGATTTAAAGTTCAAAGGGAACACATTTTTCGATCTTGTAAATAAAATATATTATGTACGGTCAACACCACGAACTACCATAGAACCAGGAGCTACAGCAAGGGGTGTCCCGCTTAGGTAAAGTTTTAGGCATTTCAACACGCTTCGTCGCATAACGTAAGAAAAGCACACGATAATAAAAAAAAATAAAAATTATAAATACAAACTGAATCACGTTTACATAAACTCAGTCACTCTGGCCTTACATTAATGGCTTTAGCCCCCAATCACCATAGCGACCATATAACCACTAATTTGTAACAAGCATTTACATCCAATAGACAGCATTATTATGGCCAACAGCAGTGTATAGTCGATTCACAGGCCGTTACGCATAACAATTTGGAATGCAAAGTGACTCATGAACAACAAACACAGTACCGTGCGTCCTATCAGAACATGGTACAGACACACGTACAGGTACTGTTATCTCATCTCACATCCTGAGCCACAGGACGCAGGCTACGTCGCACAGAGGCCACAGAACACCACGGTGTCACTGCTATAATCATAAGAAAGCGTATTCGATACAACACAGCCAGCCTGCAGCGCTCATGCTAATAGTACAGTCAATCAGTGCAGCATTTCATATGAGTAGGATAGGGAGGTTCCGTCCAACATGGCCGCCAACCGCAATGCTGACGTCACAAAAGAAATAAATCTGTGGTGGAGATTCCCCCCTTCCTACGGTTTTGGATAGGCCTAAGGTTATGGTGTGTGTGAAGGATGAGGTTAGGTGGGGGCCACCGCCCCGGGCGAGGTTCCACCATAGGGCTTACAACAACGAATACAGAATTCACTTGAGATGTATCGCACGAAACCTGGAATTGTCCAGCGACTGAAGCAATAACTGTCCCATACATGCAACGTCCTGTGTTGGAGGTCAAGGTAGACACTTTGAGTATTTTCTTCAGTTTTCAGGGGACCATAACTCGGAAAATATGCTTCAGAAGTGCTACGTTCAAATAATAATTTTTTCTTCTATTATTGTGTAGATTCGCCTTCTGTAGAGTTGGTCGTGCCTCTTTCGACCACTCTGTATACGTTACGGTCAAATTTCTCAGCGCAAAGGAAGAGCAGTTAAGTTTAGATGTTGCTGATGAGAGGTGACACAATTATATCACAGACACATACACGTAAAGTTGTCATTTACACGTCATGAAAGTACATCGAAACAATAACGGTACAGCTCCATTCATTCTTTACCTCGTAACTAGTCTCTTTTAACCCTTATCCTGCTAACGTGGAGAATATGGTGAGCTCCTAATAATGTCAGCAGATGGCAGGTGGGATTTAACTTGGAGTTTAAAGGGTTAAACCGGTACACCTTGACTAGGAGGCTAATGCGCCTGACAGCCCGTCCGGACGTGTTGGGGAAGAGACAATATTTTGCCCTTGACGGGATTCGAACCCTCGATCATCCAACCTGTATCCTAGTAAATGTACTGACTGAGCTGTAAAAGGTAAAGGTAAAGCAGTCCAGTTAAAGGCCTGGAGGGGCCCAGAGGGTTCCAGGAAGTTAGGGTTCCCAGATTTCATGAAAACGGTGCAGGATGGCGGTAAGGTTGTCAGCCTTACGCACAGGCAGCCTTTACCCCCAGGAAATGCTCCTGTTACTCATTTCTGTTAGAGGATGAATCGACCCCAGGGCCATAGTGCGATCGGAGGGATTTTATGTCAATGAAAAATCCATTGAGACTGGCTGGGATCGAACCAGCAACCTTCCGATTTGTAGCACAGTACCTTAATCACTGTGCTACCGCGTTCCCCCACAGACTGAGCTGTACCGGCACAATAATACAGAGAATTCGCCTTCATTTCTTGGCAAAGGGAAGTATAGAACACAGACAACCTTCAAAGTTTCGCCTCTGTAATGGATAAACATGAATTTTTTTTAGGAAAAAAAGAACTCACAACGTCATAGATAGTTTGTGAGACTTAAATCTGGAACTCATTTCCGACGACACGAAACATCAATTAAGTATCTGGTCGGTGGTGCTGAATCTAACGCCAACCGCACACAACATATACTGCAGCAGACACATCAAATAGCAGAAGAATAAAATCCAACTAGATGCCACTATGGTGTGTGTCGTGTGTACGTAGTGAAAGACTTTCACTACGTACACACGACACACATCATAGCCAGACGCATTCCCAACAACGTACTCTTACACAACACGACATGCTGCCACAACACCCTGTTAATATAATGGAATCATTTTGTGAATGTTTTTAAAATGACTTTAGCAAGGAACAACATATCTCCCTGAGGATGATCTTAGGATCGAAACATGTTGGAGCGATTTTAAGTGTTTTAATGTGAAATTTTATATGGTGTATTTGTTGGTTATTAATTAAATTGGATTAAATAATGTTTAAAACGAAGCGAGAAGCCAAGCGCGATGACCCTCCCGATTATCAGTGTTGGTTATTTTAAGTTTCTAGCTGCGGGTACGAGCAGGTCACGGGGCCATTGTTTCTGGGGTCTTCTGGACGCAATGTCTCCATTCTTTAAACGGACGATAGATAAGATTATTTGCTGTGCCTGCGGAGACGATTGTGACACTGTCGCGGTAAGTCTTCTGATTTCCACGTGTAACAAATTGTATTGCTTTTGCCAGTGGGAAAAATTTCAGCAGTACTTGTACCATCGGTGATGAACCATCACATCATAATTATCTTCAGAAACCACACGTAATCATGGTTTCAATTTCACTTCAATGCCTTTTACTGTGGTCTTAAAAAACTCACTGGAAAGCGAAATGTGCAAGATTCTATGTAGATTAATCATCATCATCATCATCATCATCATATAAATTTCATGGAGTTGGGCCACTTGTTAACCCGTTCCGGTCTCACGTATCCAGAAGTCTCTTCAAAGGTGGTCTTCCATGATTCCTTCTGCCAGTTTGGGAGTACTGTTTCATTACCCCGGGTAATCTATTTCGAGGCATTCTATTTATATGTTGTATCCAGCTTCTCTTGTATTCCAGTAATTTTTCCAAAATTCGTGTTATTTTTAGCTCCTCTGTATATTGTGCATTTGTTTTGTAATCTGTCCAAGTATATCCTGCTGTTCTTCTCATGTATTTCATCTCTGCTGCTGTTATTCTTCTGGCGTCCTTTGCTTTAACAGTCCAAGTTTCGCTGCCATATAACAAGACTGGAAGGGCTGGTGTATTGTATAGATTTATTCCTGTTTTCTTAAGGGTAGATTAATTATACAAATTAAATTGATTTTAAATAATTAAATTTAAAGTTGTCTTTTGCCGGCCATGAAGGTACACATGGGAGTGGAGTTATATCTCCACTTGTTCTTAACCTTGGCACTATACTGCAGAGGTTAGTCAGGCCAAGGCCACATTACCCCAAAGAAAAGGAACACCAACTCCTCCCGGTAATCACTGAATAGAAAGCAAATACGAGAAAATAGTCTTAGTGATGCCGAATGTATTGAGTCAGCTCAGTTTAACGGCGGACTTGCTTGATAGCTATATTTGGAGCTTATTTTCTTTTAAACATTCGACATTATTTACAGGACCTGAGGGCAAAACGCACAAACACACTACAGAGGGAAAGTTTAAATACTAGGGAAAAAGTAATATTTCTGAGCAAACATCACTACAAAGACAAATAACTTACAAACCGAATTCGACAAAAAGCACAATTGGTAGGTAGGTTTTTCCACCTTTGACGGGTGAATCAATAGGGCATAAGGTTATGTTACTAAACATAATGATCATCTGAAGTCGTGGAGGAGAACTTTTTCTCTGTGAAACTTATCATTGGTTTGAGATTTTTAGGTTCTCTCGGCTGTTACTACGAAAAATACTGTCTTCTGGGATTTTATATAATGTAGTTTGTTACGTATGAACTGACGTTTCGGAAAAAAAAGTTTCGCTTCGTAACGTTGGTACTGAAAGAGCTTGTTAATGGATTCATAATGCACGGAATGAACAACATGAAAGTGATAACTGCTCAACAAGCAAGAATCATCCGTCATTATAAGAATACTTACTTACTTACTCCATGGTGCAGAGTCCTTCTTGAGAAGCTAACTGGTTTGCAGTTAGTCAAGAAATTCCCCGCATTTCATGGAACCCGAAGGTTCATTACCGCACTCACAAGTGTCCGCCACCTATCCCTATCCTGGGCCAGCCCAATCCAGTCCATATACCCACATCCCACCTCCTGGAGATCCATCCTAATATTATCCACCCATCTACGCTT
>Ga0123352_10013303_pt1 | contig 13059 bp, 7 predicted proteins | sample TergutLab28metaG_FD_89700 | JGI IMG/M metagenome (GOLD analysis project Ga0123352, IMG submission 89700) | Labiotermes labralis P1 segment gut microbial communities from Petit-Saut dam, French Guiana - Lab288 P1 | ecosystem: Host-associated > Arthropoda: Insects > Digestive system > Gut ... | reverse complement strand
ACCAGGATCGTCGTCGTACCATACACGATCTCTGTGCAGAGGTTGGAATTGGTTATGGATCTTGTCAGCGAATTCTCACAGAACAGCTGAACATGCATCGGATTGCAGCGAAGTTTGTGCCGACAGTCGAGTAGCGATCTGTCAGGAACTGAAGGAAACTGTGAGAAACGATCCCACACTCCTCTTGAACGTCATCACAGGAGATGAAAGCATCGTTTATGCTTACGACCCAGAGACAAAACTGCAGTCTTCGCAATGGAAGAGTCCTGTGTCTCCAAGACCCAAAAAAGCAAGTATGCAAAAAAGCAAATTGAAGACGATGCTCATTTGTTTCTTTGACCAAGAGGGGATCTTACACCGGAATTTGTCCCACCTGGAATGACGGTCAATGCAGACTTCTACTGTGATGTTCTAAGAAGGTTACGTGAAAATGTGCGGTGCAAGCGGCCACAGAAATGGTGAAACCAGAACCTCATTATCCACCACGAAAATGCCCCAGCTCACAGGTCCTTTAAAATTTCGCAGTTTTTGGCCAAGAACAACATGACAGTGATCCTCCATCCCCCATACTCACCCGATCTGGCTCCCTGTGACTCTTACCTCTTCCCCAAGCTGAAGCTTTGGATGAAGGGTCGAACATTCGACACCATTGAAGAGATTCAAGAGGAATCACAGTGGGTACTTGACACAATTCCAAAAAGGGATTTCCAGGGATGCTTCCAGGCATGGCAGAAATGCTGGGACCGCTGTATTCGTGCAAAAGGTGAGTACTTTGAAGGTGATGGAGGAATTTAACATCCAAGGTAAGCAAACTTCTTTTTACAAGTCCTGTCATGGAAATTTTGGATACACCCTTGTATTTTTCAAATATGGTTGTTTGTTTTTCTACTGTAAAAATTGTAATTGCAGTTTTCAACACTACATTAAATAGCAAAGGATCAATTGCATCTCCTTGTCTCGGTACTTTGTTAACTTTAAATTCACAGGATAAATGTTTACCAATTTTAACTTTAGCATATATTTCACTATTTGAAATTCTGCCCAATCTAACTATTTTTTGGGGGGGAAACCTAGTTTATGCATTTCACTCCATATTTCCTTTTTCCTTGCAATGTCATATGGTGCTTGAAAATCAATCAGTAGATGATGTACTTCTATATTTTGCTTGTCTTTCTGACTTAGTGTACCAATATCACATTTCTTTTTTTCACTTTTCCTAGTCTTCCACAACTGTTAATTTTCAATCTAATTTTGGCCGTCACTAAAAATGGTCTGATTTTATTTCAGCATCTCTCATGCTTTTCACATCACAAACATTCATGCATTGTCTCCTATCAACCAATATGTGATCTCCCTGGTTAAATATTTTGTTGTCAGTTGATCTCCAGGTGACCTGGTGAATGCTCTAATGTTGATAGCATGTTGCCACCACAGCTAAATCTCTTGCCAGTGCAAAATTTACCTTTCGTTTTTTCCATGATCATTTGTATCATTGTGAAGGCTGGATATAAATAGGACTTTTTTCCAACTTTAGTGTTGAAGTCTGCCAGTATTGTTTTTCTGTTGTAATTGGGAACTGCATCACATACCTTTTCCAAAAAGCATAAATTTCTTTTTTGGCTGCTTCATCTTTTTCTTAAGTTGGGGCGTGTGTTGATATCAGTGCCAAGTTGTAATGTTTAATTTTAAACCTACCTTTACACATCCTTTAATTAATAGGTTCAGAATATAATAAATTATTCATAATATGTCTACTAATACAAACTCCTGTTCCAGATTTTTGTTTGTCATGTTTATGTCCACAATATAAAATCATGTAATTCTTGTTATCACATTTACTTTCTCTGGCCATCTTGTTTCTTGCAGACCACATGTCTGTTTTATATTTATCCATTTCTTTCACCAATTAATTCATTGCTCCTGCTTCATACGATATATTGAATATAAATTGAAAGATGAAGTACTAGATCGCACTCTGGAGAACTCACTTTGGAAGAGGCTATGGGCCTGTCATGAGACAAACTACAAAATGAATGAATGAATGTAAAGAGTTTAGCTTTCTTAAAAGTAGTGGTGGTGGTAATGAAGAGAACAATGAAGAAATAACAGTTTGAGAACTGATGGAGAACATTTTGCAAAGCAGCATAACAGGAACTGAAGGAGGTTTGCAAGAACCTGAAAATAATGACTGTAATACGTGGCAGAGTGTACAGTGTCAAGGAGGGTTAAATAAAATTTGGCTTGCTATTGTTAACTGTTGAAAGAGAAATCTAAAACTGTTAAGTAACTAAAGACAGTTTTTTCCGTAACTTTAAGCAAGTACAGTCACTAATGAGCTATTGATATTTTACCGTCAAATTTACAACCATATATGCACAATGCAATATAGCTAATTTTTGTGACAAAGTACAAAATAAATCCCCCCTTCCTTCCACCCCCTTCTACAACATCTTCAACATCTTATAATGATCCTGCAATGGTTTGGTCTCCTCAACTATATTCCCTACAGTTCAATGACCAATTTATCAATGCAGTGCTATTTTTACTATCCACCAGACACAACTATACAGACTAATTTATCCTATAACTAACCCATCCATTCAACAAACTATGCACCATGCATTTGGCGAGTGTTAATTTTTGTTATGTGTGTGTTGTTAACATAAGTGTGCAAAATGGAGAGGATATTAATTCTTAATATTTGAGAATAAGGAAATTGTAGTTGTTGATTATAAGCATATTTGTTTTGATTTATGTGATTTGACTGTATGCCAGATGCAAGATTGCATAAATTGGAAGTACCATTGTCAGATCTTAGAGAATTGTGTTTCCTACAACCTAATTATAAAAATTAAATTGTATTTAATTACAGGAGACATTAAGCAAGAGAGAAAGTTCAAAGCCATCAAGTTTAAGTGTAAGAAAAGATGAATTCTTTAAGGAAATGGAAAAAGCGAACTTTGACAAGGTAAAAATCAAATTTATGTACAAGTATTTTAGGATTACAACTCAGTGTAGCATTTCTTATGTCAAAATGTGCTAACCAGCAATGCAGTTTTGTGGTAAAGTAGGATAACTAAAAATCTTGATTTCTGTGTACTATATATAATTTGGACCAAAATGTGTTCTGGTATCATTACCCATTTTAGCTGAGTGTAGAAGAAGGTTCAGAGTCAAACCGTGAAGCAAGTAGTAGCAAACGTTCAAAAAATAACAATATTCCTAAACCTGGACATTCCAAAACTCTGCTGAGTGGCAGTTCATCTCCATCACCTCACACCATTACACTGGGGAGTGTACATGACACAGAACCACTTAAAGATGACAATCATCAGCAGGATGAGGATGATGATGATGGTATACCTCTTGAAATTCTGGAAGAGGATTTGACTTGCGTTGTTTGCAGGTAAGACAAAATTTTAATATCAAGCACCATATATTGGTGTTACAGAAAAATTATTCTCTTGTAAGTTCTTGTGTACTTGCTGTATTTTGAACACATATCCAGCCATTGCAAGTATTTCCCATAATTGTTATGGAATTTTTCCTACTATGCAAGCCACAGACCAGTAACACATTATAACTCATGGCTGTTTCTGCTGGATGATAGAACTGAAATTTGCAAGAAACCAAGTTTTCCTCTGTGCCCATACTTCCACTGCCTGTCATACAGAGTGGTTCATTCCTCCATTTGTGGCTTCATTAGACCCCGCTGTCAGTACAGACAGTGGCTTGTCATCTGGCAATTAGGTATTTCCACTGTGATGATGGGTCTGAGGAATGTGCATTCTTGTATTAAAAATGTTAAAAGTAAAACCACTGTGAAGTGTCTGTTCTCTGGCATATGATACCATGTATTCTGGTAAAAATTTACCAGAGTTTCAGAGAAATGTACTGCTTGCGTGTTCAGGGTAGAAGATGGAGGTAGCATGTTCCACTGTAATGTTGGTAAATTTCTACCACAGTACATTGCATCACAGTCTAGAAGACTCAACCTGTGAAAACTTCTGGTCTCACACAAAGCCACTTGACTGGCCACACTGTTAACAGTAGCTGCTGAAAGAGGTGTCCCTCAACATCCAGCCCATTTAACAGCAGTGTAACAAAGCGTGGCAAAGACTTTATTTAAATTTAGTGATTTATAGAATCACATTCCAGATGTTAACCTGTCTTCACAATACATCTTATTCATATTTGTGGGGAACATGATGACTACATAAGATTTTATGTTTTTGGTGCAGTGTGTCTTCCTATTGTGGTTTTTAGGGTTATGATACTATATACTCTTGTTGGAGGATATCAGCACTTAGAGGAACATGTTGCCTTGAAGATGGATGCTGCAGTTTTCACTGAAATCTTGGCATTTATGTGCAAAGCATGTTAACTCAATCCATAAGGCCACAATCTGAATAATACTCCATAGTGTGAGGATTCTAGTGTTCCTGGATGTGACACTGTATTGCTTATGACTACACAGCAAGGTAATATCACATCCCAGAAGACTGCAATCCTGTACTATGCCACTGTAAAAACATAAAAACTCACAGCTGATTGTTCAACACCATTAGTCAAGCACACAGTGAGTTCCCATGTGCACCACTGCACTAGCTCACTAGACTGACACGTGGAATGTTCCCACAAGGTTCCTACAGCAGTGTTGCTAAACATCCAATTCTTCTGGGATGTGACACTGCATCGTTGTATGTATAGTTCTGGACATTTTGAAGGCATTACAGTTCATTGAAACATCAAGGACTATACACCCAACAACACAGAATCACATCACAGAAGAACTGAATCTTCTTCAAAATATTGTTATCATACCAATATGAATCAATACTTTCACATAGGAATTTTGGACCTCTGGTGGTACTGTTGGTATTTACCACACACCTATACCAACTTCCTGGTCATGTAATCAGTTCAGGTGAATAACTTAGTATGAGGATGGTACTGTTGGTATTTACCACACACCTATACCAACTTCCTGGTCATGTAATCAGTTCAGGTGAATAACTTAGTATGAGGATTCACAGCATTCCAGAAACATATGTTCTTTAAATTTGTATTAACTGCTTTGGTCAAACCAGATACATTTTGTTATATAAGGAAGCTGAAGATCATGTATACACTCTTTAATATTTCTTGCCTTATGAGTGAAACTTGTTGACTGGGATAGTGTAGTTGATGTAGCAACTGACTATGGGCTGGATGGTCCAGGGATTGAATCCCAGTGGGGGCAAGATTTTTAGCACCCATCCAGACTGACCATGGGGCCTCCTATACATTGAGTACCAGCTCATTCCCAGGAATGAAGGAACCAGGGCATGGCATTAACCACACACCCCATCTAATGCCAGTGTTAAAGAATGTGAAGAGTTAAACATCTGCTACTCATGTGTGCATTCATGGTGGGTTGCAGGGTGAATACCTTTTACGTTAATGAGGAAACTTCATATTTCAGAGCAAGGATTTAAAGACTTTGCTGCCTCCCAGATGAATGTTGCGTGGGATTTCATTGAAATTCATTATAAATGGAAAACTCATTTGTTTGCACAGGGGTATGGACGTTGTTGCGCGCAATCAGTTGGTGGAATGTATTGAATGCCACTCCTTGTATCATCAAGAATGCCATGATCCGCCTGTGGCTGAGGCAGATATGAATGATCCACGTTCTGCATGGTACTGTTCAAACTGCACTAAGGCTATGAGTAAAATTGTAAGTTGCATCTGTACAATTATATTTTTGACAGGTGTCTTGTTGATATAGTTTTAGTGGCAGATTTGATGCCAGTGCTGTACTGAAAATACTTAACCACCCTGATCCTAGATGTTATGTCTATGCAAGTGGTGTCACCTGAACTGTTACTTTAATTTTAAGCTTAACCTTTTACCTACTTTTGGCTAACTTTCATATTACAATTTCATTGCGGTACTAACATTAATATATGAGATCTCACCAAAAAAATAAACAAAAATCATAATGTAGTAATATTGTTGCATTTTACCTGCAGTTAAAAGTCTGTATTTGACTTGATATGATGGATTATTTAATCCGACACCTGTAGCAGTTTTCTAAGAACGTATAGTGGTGTTGCACTGATGATGTGATGATGTTTTGTTCCAAACTGTTGTGCTTATGCGTATGGTGTCTCCCAAACAGTTTCAGGAATACAGTAATGTTTTTATAAATTGTCAAAATAAAATGGTCTTGCTCATTTGCTTCAGCCCTTATTTTCTCTTCATATATGCACCCTACATAACATTTTGGTAGGACTAAATACAAAGAAACATGTACTATCTGGGTCAGTTTTGATAACTGCTTATCTCATTAAATGTTCACTCTTGATACTTGTTGTAGACAATATTTTTGTAAATCATTAAGGTAATACATTGAAACCTGTCTTAAATGGAACCTGGACAGAATGGAATCCTGTGTTTAGAGAAAAATTTTTACAGTTCTGAAAATCTTGTGTAAGGAACATTATGTAACCATGTTTAATGAATGGAAACTGACATGGAAATGGAAAGATAGGGCAATATATTGACAGAAATTATTGTTCATATTTTTACTTAATTTTGGTCCATACTATATTTTCAGCATGGCAGTACCTTTCCAGTTTCTGTTGTTTATGAGCAGTAAGAGATACAGTTATGAAATGTATAGCAGGGTAGAAGAAGAATGGGGGGGGGGGGGGGGTTTGGACTGAAGAATTTCAAAGTTTGGGGTTGAAAAGGTCAGTAAATGAAACTGTCTGTAGCACCAGTCCAGCATAAATTGGTTTACTGACAAACAACTGAATACCAATTTTTAGTTTGTAGTAGTACCAGGCATAAACAGGTGGGGAATACAGACATCACTCTTTCAGACCACAAGCTGCAGCATTCCTTAAATATTTCTGAGTTCCAACTCAAACATTGCTGGCAGAAGGTTTACCTCCAATAGAAAAGGATGACCTGCCACTGATGGTAAAATATCCAAAGGCTTTTCATTTAGTTGTAGCCATTGCCTCCAAAGAAAAGAGAAGTGGTTCATCTCAACACAGAAGTAAAAGTGACTGAAGCAAGTGAAGAGGAATTGTGGCAAAGTTTAATGTTGGGAAAGCTCAATCTGTAGGACATGTTAAAAGCCTAGACTGAAATAAGAAATAGGTGACTAAATTGTAGTAATGGTTCAATGAAATGGAAACTAAAGAAAACTGGAAATGATTAATGGCAGTGAGAATGTAAAGGAGTGGTGTGTAAATGCGCAGTTAAAAACCTTCCAGTATCTGGAGCACTGATGCAGAAACATGCACAAGAAGTGGCTAAAACAATGCGGAAAAGTGAATTCAGGGCACCTAATGGATAACTAGAAAGTTTCCGACAGAGACATCAATTTGCACTTAATGAAGTCTGTGTTGATGCTGGCAATATTTGATGAGAAACTGTAGCAGATTGGTTTGACAGACTTCGGGTGCCTGTATGAAATGGAACCTGCCTGCAAAGTAAAAAAGTGTAATTCCCCTGCGTTTCTATCATAGGCAGGTTTCACTGTATTTCAGGCATTCTATAATACATTTAAACCAGTAGCATGGTACTGACCATCTGCATCTAAACTATTCACAAGTAGACTTATATTTACAACATGAACTCCAGCTATTTAGTTCTATGCAGAGAAGCTGTATTTTGAACGTGCTGATAGACATAAACATTGAAGGGAAGAAACCCAAATGAGAGATGCCTGTGGATAAGAAGATAATATTAATATGAATCTTAAATAAGTAGGATGTGAGGATGTAGTTGGATTTACCTGGCCCAGAATAGGGTATAGTGCTAAGCTCATATTATCACAATAATTAAGTATTGGGTTCCATAAAGTATAGGAATTGTCTTGACTAGCTGAGTAGATAAAAACTATTCAAGAATTCTGCTGCATGGAGGTGGTTACACTGACATCAAAATGTAGAATCATTTTAACAGGAAAATATGTAATAATAACAACAATAACAACAACAACAATAATAATAATAGCAATAGAAAATACTTCAAAATTGATTATTATTGTTATACAAAACTCTGGTGAATGTATTTATAAGCCATATGCCATTGGTTTCCTCAGAATGTATTGGAAATGTCACTGAAACATGGCTGATATTTTAGCAGAGTGCTGGAAACAACAGTTCTGGAAAGCAGGCAACCACATCCACAGGTGCTACCCAGTCCTCATACAGTGCTGCTAACAGTGGTTCTAGTGGAAAACCTGCCTTTGCTGCAGTGACAGCAAAATCCAGCCCATCTCCTAACTTCAGTACTGCAGCAAAGGCATTTGGAGGTAGGAAGTTCACTTAAGTATGTTGTGATGTCATGGCAGAAATTACGGTATGTTGAACATGTGGATTTACAAGTTAGAAGGATGAGTAAACAACTGTGAAAATGGCCTTTTGAAGGAGAGTGCACTAGCCTGATAATTAATAGTGCATTCCAAGAATATAACATGAAATTTCACACACTGATATAAATTGTACCACATGTTAAGGACAAATGACTAGAAAGTTTCCACTGTAGGTCCGCAATGAGTTGTGTACAAATGTGTTTATGGGCTACTGGAAGTACAAAATAATGATGATAATCACAGCAACCTAAATCACCTGACTTACATTCCATAAAATTCTATGGAGACATAAAAATCCATTTTACTGAGGCCAAGGAGTACGGACCAAGGCTGAAGTCTGAGAGTCCATTCAGAACTGTTTGCAGTTATTTGAGCTATGCCTGGAGTGGATTTAAGGTTCCACTGGTCACATCTGTTATGCATAGATGTGTGTTCAAACAGGAAATGACCATGTGAGCATCTGCTGTAACTGTTATTTTTGTAATTAAAGTAAATGTAAACATATTTGCCCATAACTCATTAAGAAGTCTAAGAAGGGATACATTCAAAGAAACTTTTATCGCTGTACACCCATGAACATGAATGTGATTAACCCATACTTTTAAAACATTCTGTATATTATAGATACATGTCCTTTCATAAAGGACCTCACTTTGAATTTCACTAATCCTTCAATACATGGGTCACTCAGCAAATTAATCCCCATTCAGTATTTCTCATAAAAGAAGTACTCTGAATCATAGAGGAACGGATGTAAGATGTAATAGAGCAAAATATTTAACCCATTGAGAACCTGCTTTCCATTCTGCTAGATGAGTATAAAACCAGAACTCACAAAACTATCATCTAAAATGTAAAATATAAGTCAGATACTTTGATTTGGTAGAGACTAAAATTTAAAGTGGTGCGGTATGAGTGGGTGGTTGGGTAGCGTAATCAGTACTGTGGCTCACTACAGGCTGAATGGTCTGGTGATCGCATTCCAGTGGGAGCGAGATTTTCCATGCCAGCCTTGTCGTGACACCCACCCAGCTGTCTGTACTATGGGTAACAGGTCTTTCCTGGAGGTAAAGTGGCTGGTGCATGGTGCTGACCAACTGCCCTCTTGCAGTGCTGAATATGCAAATGGGTTGCAGCTATACCTCTACCTCCCATCTGTAAGGCAGGTCTCTTTTTACATTTCTTTTTATGTGATTTCGCTGTAATTTGACTTAAAAGTTTATACCACTTTTCGAATTCAAGTGTTAATGTTCAGTTTAACATGATTTGGAATAGACGCGGCTCATGTAATTCCCACTTTATCAGCATTGGCTAGTGGTTTGAAAACGAGAAACATTAATCAACATCACTTAATGCCATGTAAGTGAACGATCGGCAAAAGAAAATCACTATTGAAGTAAAATTAGATGTAATACGCCAACTTGAAGAAGGTGAATGAATTATTGACAAATGCCTTAACGTTAGTTTTGCCTAAAATAGTTTACTTACAATTCATGATAATGCTGGTAGAATTACAGGAAGTGCTAAGTCTGGAACCAAAGGGTTTGTGTAGCAAGACTACCACAGTTAATGTCAGAATGAACTGTACCAAAAACTATGGATGTCAGCGTCTTACATTATTATAGCCTTAGAAATAAATATATTGTGTACAAGAGTATTATAGTGTACAGTAATGTATATATACTGTATATACTAGTTATATACTCTACAGATCCATACAGTATGTCAACTAGTGGTATACTTATATGCTGTATAGGATGAGGTTGTCAGTCCTCTAACCCCCAGGAAATACACCATCTTAAATGGGAATTTTGTGTTCGGTTTGTACGTTTTTCAGGATCATATCCCTGGTGTAAAATGAGACCTGCCTGTATCTTAACAGTATGACTGAGGGGAACTAAGTATCCAGAGTTTAAATTTTAGAGGTGAGTTAGGGAGGATTTCTGAGGGAAGCACATAAAATTATGAATTAATACAGGATTATAAAACTTATACTGAAACATGGACTCCATTTTTGGCATAAAACTTTGACATGTCATATTAGTCAGAAGCAATATCTTTGTGTTTTCTTTTCAGAAATCTAAAGTTGGAACAGGCACAGTATCACAGTCTATGCATTATACTTTCTCTGACTTTCTAGTGAGAGCTAGAGAACTGTAATGTGACAGTTCAGTTTGTCACAAACTGAATGGAAAGAAAGTCATACAGAAAATGAATTAGTATTATTCGCACTTCACCATTTGCTGCAAGGAGCAGGGAAATACATTCTAGTTAAAGTGATGTGACACAAGACATTTTGCTTTCACCTACAACATGTTTTTTGTATGCAACATGTCAGTGAATTCTGAACACAAATTTCCAGATGTTAGAGTTACAAAAAGCCACCATATTTTAGGCAGTGAAAATGATAAACAACAGGACCTCTTTGAGGTAAAAACAAATTTTGATATTTGGTGTTTGCAATTTATTTTATCTTTCTTGGTCTGAAAACACACCTGATCTACTTTCATAATAGTCATTACAGTGTCTATTCAAAATATGTACCAGCACATGCAGGTGCTGTAATGTGCCACTTAATTAGTTGCTGACAGCATTTCCTGGCAATCATGGCATTCTAAGATTTCAAGTAAAAAAATTCTGAAACACATAAAATGGGCCAGAATTGTTTACACACTTATATATCAAATCACAGTAACAAGTGGCTTCTGTTTGCCAGACATTCTGATGCCTGATATATGGCTAGTGGACATGTACTGACATAGGAACAGTACATAATCGCAACTTTGTGCAAGGTATGAATAAGAAAACAGTGTTCTGGTCCACCTGCCAGGAACATGTTGGTAGTCACTCCAGCTTCATACCTTCTGACATAATTTTATGATGCACAAGATGTCACCTGACTTATTAAAGTCTTCTTTAAAATCAGTGTTCATAACACTGTACTGTCCCTGTATATTTTCTGCAGTTGTAATTTTTATAATAAGAGTCTGTCATTGAACCTTGCAGTTCTTTTTGAGGAGGTAGGTTTTGTGTTTTGAAGAAAATATTCAGTCAGTGCTAGGTTGAAATACATATCGGTCTCCTTGGTATGAGCGGCAGGTGGAACTGTCATGGGGAAAAATCTCTCTGTGGTCCCCTTACAGGAGTGCACCCAAGATGGAAAGTGGGGGCTGATGGGCTGCAGCCCCCACCAAATCAAAATTTTAAAACACCGAGTTTGTACACATGATGATATGTAACATTTCACATGATTTACCCTTCAGCTGAAATCAGTCGCTAAAATTGGCTGATGACACATACATTAGAATTTTGAAAAATAAAATAAAAGAACTAAGGACATCTTAGATGAAATTAAAAGAAAACCAAGAAGATTAGACATTGCAATTTAAATTAGGTGAGTGAGTCATGGAACATGTAGTTGTATTTGTATGTACATAAACACAGTTGCAAACAGTGTTATGTTACAATTATACTTATGACATTTTTATAACAAAATGTTTAATATCAACTGAACTACGAGGCTTATTCAGAAAGTAAGTACTGTTTCACTGTAAAAAAAATCGAGTAAGGTTTTGTACAAAATTTTATTGTTATCAGATTCGACATTCTTCAAACTATTTTTCCACATATTCACTGCCATTATTGAGGCACTTAGCATAGTGGGGCACAAGTTTTTGTATACCCTTCTCACAGAATGTGGCCGCCTGCGATGTTAGCTGCTTCTGCACTGCATCTTTCAGGTCATCGTTGTTGTCACATTGCTTGCCGCCCAGGAACTTCTTTAGGTGTAGGAAGAGGTGATAATTGGCGCCAAATCAGGGCTGTACAGGGGGTGGTCCATTTGTTCCCACTTAAATGAGGTGATGAGGTCTTGAGTCTGAGCAGCGGAGTGCGGCTGAGCGTTATCGTGAAGCAAAAGAATGGTGGCACTCAGCATTCCGCGCCTTTTGTTTTGAATTGCATGCCTCAGCTTCTTCAGCATTTCACAATAAACAGCAGAGTTTATTGTTGTACCTTGGGGCAAAAATTCTACCAAGAGAACACCTTGTCTGTCCCAGAATACAGTGCACATGATCTTCCTTGTTGAAAACATGTGCTTGAACTTTTTCCTTTTCAGTGAGCCAGTATGCTTCTAGTGCAATGACTGCTGTTTTGATTCAGGTGTGATATGGGACACCCATGTCTCGTCTCCTGTCACAATATGGCTCAACATGCCGCCTCCTTCCTTGTGATAGTGCATCAGGAATGTCAAAGCACATGCAACACAATGTTTTTTGTGCTCCTCTGTGAGCATCTTGGGCACCCATTGTGCACACACTTTCCGATAACCCAAATGACTACTGACATTGTCATAGAGTAGAGTCCTTGAAATCTGAGGAAAGTGAAGGGACAGGTCAGAAATTGTGAAATGTCTGTCGTCACGCGCTCTTTCGTTGACCTTACGCACCAAATCGTCATTCACGAAAGATGGACGCCCACTTCGCACCTCATTGTGCACATTCTCTCGTCCTTCATTGAATATCCGAACCCATTTCCTAACCATGCCGTCACTCATTGCATTGTCACCATACACTTGACAGATCTGGTGATGAATCTCACTCGGTAGCACATTCCTAGCATTCAAAAAACGAATTACAGACCGTATTTCACAGTCGGCGGCCCCTTCAATTGTCTTAAACATGTTT
>Ga0123352_10013301_pt1 | contig 13059 bp, 9 predicted proteins | sample TergutLab28metaG_FD_89700 | JGI IMG/M metagenome (GOLD analysis project Ga0123352, IMG submission 89700) | Labiotermes labralis P1 segment gut microbial communities from Petit-Saut dam, French Guiana - Lab288 P1 | ecosystem: Host-associated > Arthropoda: Insects > Digestive system > Gut ... | reverse complement strand
TAACTGGTTTGCAGTTAGTCAAGAAATTCCCCGCATTTCACGGAACCCGAAAGTTCATTACCGCACTCACAAGCGTCCGCCACCTGTCTCTATCCTGGGCCAGCCCAATCCAGTCCATATACCAACATCCCACCTGGAGATCCATCCTAATATTATCCACCCATCTATGCCTAAGTCTCGCCAGTGGTCTTCCCTCCGGTTTCCCCAGCAAGACCCTATACACCCCCCTCTCCTCACTCATACTTAGGCGCGATTATATGTACTAAATATTGTAAAATTAAAACTCCGAATTTTGTCCACACAGTTGGTGTACTCGTTTCGCACGATTTTCACAATTAACAGCGACATTTTCACTAAAATAGCCGATGAGTCTCTTAAGGAAATGAATTTACTGAATTTTTATATGCTCCTTGCTTTCTTAACTTCAGAGAGTTCTATTAACATCTGGTAACCCACTTAAAGGTTATGAGCTTTGTTGCATAAACCAACGACAGACCTGAGGTTTCTGTCGCACAAAACGCACTCTCAGTATATTTTCCTTTCACAGTAAGAAGGATTTATAGAAGTTTGTGCACTCAGTTGCTACGATAAGAAATAAAATCTCTAATAATTTTGTACTCGTCACAAAATATTATTCGGGTGATCAAATAAGAATGACATGGGCAGAGCATGTAGCACGTATTGTTTAGATATCGGGTGCATACAGGGTTGTGGTGGAGAAACCTGAGGGACGATACCACTTGGAAGACCAAGGCGTAAATGGGAAGACTATGTAACAATGACTTCGAAGATATACGATGCGAGGTGTGGACTGGATTGAGCTGGCTCAGAACAGGAAGTGGTGGGCTCTTGTGAACACGGTAATGAACATTCGGGTTCCATAAAATACGTGGGATTTGCTGATTAGCTAAGGAACTATTATCTTTCCAAGAAGGACACCGCTTCACTGAGTTAAACAGAACTAATTCCGAGGCCTCCCTCCCCTCTCTGCTAAACAGGGAGCTGGGGATAGCGCAGTCGGTATAGCGACTAGGCTACGGATACCCTCGACGGTCCGGGATTTAATTCTCTATAGAGGTAAGAGATTTTTTGCAGTGGGTAGCGGGGTTCTTTGAATGGGGTAAAGCGTCCGGGGTGTGATGTTGACCACTCACTTCTGTCTAGTTCCGAGCTTAAGAAAGAGTGGAGCTATACTTCTGCCCCCCCCCCTCCCTCCCTATATGCATTCAGGGTGTCGACAAGCGATAGCTATATATCTTACATCCCCTGCCCCCCCCCCCGAATTTTTCTTTCAATACTGAATTCTTACAATGGTTTAATTACAGCACTGTCGTGGCCCTTGCCTGGAAGGAGTGAAGAAAAGCACAAAACAGAAGAATAAAAAGCCAACTAGATGCCACTTATTATTTTATTGTACTTCTTATAGGCTCAACATGTTTCGGGCACTACTATGCCCATCATCAGGAGCTCGCGACTATGATGATGATTACCACATTGGTCATTTCGTTCTTGCTTTGCTCTATGTTGAAGGTTAGGTGCGGTTAGGCTGGAGTAGTGTCCGGGCTGCAGCCCAGACACTACTCCAGCCTAACCACACCTAACCTCCAATATGTGGTAATCAACATCATAGTCGCGAGCTCCTGATGATGGGCATAGTAGTGCCCGAAACATGTTGAGCCTATAAGAAGTACAATAAAATAATAAGTGGCATCCAGTTGGTTTTTTATTCTTCAGTTATCACAATGATGCACAGTCCAATAAACATCAAAAGGACAAAGCTTAAGCCTAGCCGATTACCCGGCAGAGATTCGAATCTGATACGTCACGAATATGTCTATAGCTCCACCGCTGCACCAGCCGCTCGGTAGTTCTGGTGCATAAATACAAAAAATTACATTACGTCGCCGGTTAAAAGCATGCAGCCTGCACAAAATCAACTCAAGACACACGATGGGGCTCCTCAAGACACATACCGGAGCATCACGTTCGGGAAGTCTCAGGTTTGTATCTCGGCCCGCAAATAATTTATTAGGGCTCGCATTCTCGCCACCCCCCCCCCCCCTCCCAAACAGCTGCCTATATAGTACTTTAAACTAGGCCAAAACCACTTCCAAGCTTTCCATCTCAGCCACTAATCATCCCACCATTCATCACTACGTCATCTGACAGCGTCATTCAAGTCTGCGTTCTCGTACATGTATGTTACGAGGCGTACGTCGGACTGCTTGGCCCTTGATGGGGCCGACAAGTTATGCCGAAACGTCCGTACAAACTACAAACTTACTCCGCATAACATCTCAGAGGAGGGACGGGCTTGCAACTACACCGCTACTTACTCCGGAAATCTTGCAGCGCCGTTAAACGTTCAAACAGGGAATGGATTACGTAGGTACATCGTTCGGACAGCGGGCCGGCCGGGGTAACTACGTCGATGTACTGACTAGGTGGCGGGCTGGATGACCGATTATTTGCGTTTCGATTCCGGGCATGGGCAAAGCGTCCGGTCAGGCAACGGGAGCTACCCAGCATCGCAGCCCACAAATATCAGGGACTATTTTGTCGATGAAGTGGCCGGAGCGTGAAGCTGGCCAGCCACCTATATACAGCGCAAAGGTTAAGACTGCGTGGCACTGTGACTTCATTCCACAATCCGACCATGGAGTGGTGCTTAATTAAGCACAGAGAAAATGTCTGCCTTTACGAAATACGTTAACCATGCACATATATCAAAGGGAGCTTTAAGTGAAGACGAGCGCTTAAAAATTAATACTGTCGCCCCCGCACAGTAAGACTGTTACAGTGTGACAGTGGTACCGCTGTCGTCACCTGTGGACACAGTGGCGGCGAAGTGTATGTCTTCGGGAGCGGGGAGAGAAATATTTCATATGAAAAACTAACCTAATGCGCTCATCATATTTTTAATTATTCCACAAAATAAGCGAAAATTCAAAAAATGATTATGATTTTCTTAAGTTCTAATTTCTATTTTGGGCGTCCATTTTAGGCGCGCTCGAAAAATTTCGAAAAGCGAATATAAAGTTCCGTCTTGTCTGTCTGGTGGGCCGGGATAGCTCAGTCGGTATAGCGAATTGCTATGGGCTGGACGGTCCGGGGATCGAATCCCCGGGGGGGGGGGGGGCGAGATTTTCCGCACCCGTCCAGACCGTCCCTGGGCCCCACTCAGCCTCCTATACAATTGGGACCGGGCAATTTCCCAGGAGTAAAGCGGCCGGGATGTGGCGTTGGCCACCAACCCCATCTAGCGCCGAGGTTAAAGAAAGAGTAGAGCTATATATATATATACTCCCTCTCTGGGTTTTCGTGGTCTGTTCTAGGGTGAACTTCATCTTGTACCATGTCTGTCTGTCTGTCCCCCATCCGTCCGTCCGCATGGAACAACTCGGCTCTCACAGGAAGGATTTCCATGAAATTTGATAGTTGAGTATTTTTCGAAAATATGTCGAGAAAATAGTTTTCATCAAACGCTGACAAGAATAACAGGTATTTTAGGGACAAATACACATGTTGGATCGTATCTCCCTCAATTCTTCTTACAATGAGAAATGTTTCAGACAAAATGTGTAGATAAAATCAAAACATACACTTCACGTTCCGTAACATTTTTTTTTCGATAATCGTGCCGCGTATGAGATAATGTGGAAAAAAAATATCGTAGAGCTGGGCTGGCCACACATGACAATATGGCGCATGCGCATTGCATGCTGGATACCCCCACACATAAATATGGAATTGTAAAATAAATATGGAAATTAGTATTTTTGCTTTGCAACAGTGGTTGCACGAACGCACCTCAGTATTACGTAACAGTGTCTTGTCTGCATTCGCTCCGGCGTAAAATAAGTCACACCATGTGTTAATTCCAACTGTACCTGAGTCAACAAAGACACAACACAGTGACGTCACATCTTCCGATTCACAGTGTTCCGTTCATGACAACGGGATTACGTACAGCAGTCAGGCAACTGTGCACAGCTGATGATATCAAACTTATCACCGGAGGGCCACTTTGTGCCAGACTGCGTATGTTCGGCGTTTTACTTATTGTTGTCAAATATACGATCGCTCTCGTAACAAGCGGCCTTTTCGGACCCGAGCTGACACCGAACGCGGGTAGGCCGTCGCAAAATTCACTCGACTATCGATGTTTAACAACTGAAAGGCCCAATACTATAATATCATTGTCTTATTCTCGTTTGTCGACGCTTTACAGAGCGTTCCGGAAACACTCAATGCGTCAGTGTAGAAGGAAGATAATTTGAACATTTCAGATAGTCAGCAGATGTATAAACAGGCCATTCTTGATATAGCGTCACCCTCAACTAGCCGCTCATGAAATTCTGTGAACGGAAATTCCCTATTAGTCGGAAATTTTAATTACCGCTGACCCATTTCACCGCCACAAACTGCTGTCAACAAACAGTGGCGTCATATCGGGGCTTCACTATACTGTGTCAGGGATGATCAATTAAATGCTGTCTTAGAGACAAGTGACTCTTGAGCCACCTGTACAACTCGGACGGAGCGGGTGACGAATGACATACTGAAAAAGATTTCGAAGGAAATGGTCGTGGTCTAATCAAGGCATTACCACGGGACTTCAGAAAACAAGAGAGCCCATGACCCGGCGGAGATTAGAACCCGGTAGTCCGGAATACAAGTCTTGAGCACTACAGCAATCTGTTCGGTAGCAGCGTAGCTCTATAAATAAAGAACTCACAGAACTTGAAGTCTGTTCATTGCACAAGGGCACTGAGAATTTCTAGGAAGCACATTCAGCGCCAAAACATTAATAATCCTAGCTAATAAAAACTCTTAATTATCCAAATTGATACACGTGGCTTATGCAACTGGAGCAACAGGCTCAGACATCGGAAATGAAATGTTCGAGTTCTCAACGTGTGTGGACGCTGCAAGCGAATAAATGGCCATGTGTGTGGTGTGTGTTTTGTTTAAGGATTATCGTCGTACATATATTACTTTGAAATATCCACATATGGTTGACTCATTTATGACGTAAAAGCTTAAGCTTCGTAAGAGAAATGGAGGTCATCCGGTATGTGACGCCGTGTGCTTTGGTGGATAGGATGTATTGCTTGGGAGGTACACGATGTCTGTTATATATGTGGCGCAACAGCCTTAATCGGGCCCAGGCCGCTTACCTACACAACAAACACAAAAGACAAACATCTAGTGGGATTGGAACCCGCGATCCCAGCAATCGTGCAGCCGTAGACCTACGCCTTAGAAAGCACAATTATTTATTTCGGCCTTATTTAACGACGGTCAATTGCGCTATTTATGTGGCGTAGAAGAATCACAAATCTACCCTGAAGATAGCAGGCTCCACCAAAACGTTCGCACCTATCTACGTTTCAGCGAAATATCCTATCCCCATCTTCAGGGTAGATTACAGCACTCTTCGTAGCCATTGCTCAAAGTACCTCACATCTCACACGACAGACAGGTTTTAACCCACCATACCGTAGCAAACGTAATCTAACATTTTCATTTCCTACACTTATGACTAGGCATGAAACAATGCTTATGTGTTCTGATATGGCTGTAAGACATGCCACGTATTGGCACATACGTGGTGTTTAATTACAGAACCACCGTTTCCTTTTGCGAAACTCTACGCCCATCCGTTGCGCTGCATACACACAGATAATCATTTTCTTTATCTTTGGTAATCATCCATGGACCACTATTTTAGAAACAGTACTCTAAACGGAACGTGCAACAGGAGTGTACTCTCTCGTTGGAGATTATCGCGGTGGTGTGATGATTACCGCCTTCTGGAATATGACACCATGTAGTCTGGTAGTTAGACACCAGGCCAGAAGGTGCCATATCCCAGCAGAAAGTCGAGTATTACGAAACGCGCAAGCAGTAAAGAGTATCACAATTTTTCTGTTTTTGTTGAACACTGTGTGGGTTTCATGATTCATTCTGTGTATGAAGAAACCAAAACAAGAAACATTTACATCCAAGAGCCGAAAAGTATGGTGGCGACCATTCACTGCTTGGTATTTGCGACACAACTTTTGCTGTTCTGGAACTCTGAGTCATGGGTGTCACGCTCGATGTGGCAAACCATATTCAAAAATATTAAGATCAACACAAGTGGTTAATAAATATATTTAAAATACAGTCTTGCACAGAACCGTATGATTCTCATAGGTTAATAGCTTTGGCCTACCAGCCAGGTCATCATCTGTCCCACAAAATGTCCAGAACTATATGATAAAACCATTCAAAAGTCTTATATGTCTATGTGGGATACAGATCATATTCCAATTTTAAAAAGCCATAAAACATATATTCAAATATGATGTAAAATTGCATGAAAAAACAATAGTATATTACAGATTAGAATATTTTTAAAAGTAAGGTAGGCAGTTTAGAATTTTCTCTTTTAATATATAATGCACATTGCAGGCACCATTTTCACAGCATCAGAATCAATAATGCATGTAATCCAATCCAGTCCAATGTTCCAGGTAATATGGAAGGTTATTTCATAAAGTTTTGGACATTATATAGGTCTGATGATGGCCTGGCTGAAAAGTCAAAACCAGTAACGTAAGAGAAGTGGAACTGTGTTGTGCATGACCACATTTTAAATATGTTTATTTATTAAAGCATAAGGGGGATGCGTTATGTAAAGACAAGTGGTTAAGTCACAGTAATTAATCTCTCTCGCAAATTTTATATCATGCCTGATCTGCAGGCGTTTAAACCAGCAGTATGAGATGGTGATATGAATCTTCAGTGTCAAGCAGAGGTAACAGTGACAGCAAGGTGCCTGAAATTACTGACCACATTTTTGTGGCAACAAAAATACTTGCTGGTTACCAGTTTCAACCCCATTTCACACCATCCTTGCAAGTGGCTAGACCTTGTTCCAGGAAGAACTTAATTATTTATTTACTTATTATTTAGATAACTTACGGTCAAGGTTTTAATGTTAAGATACAATTAACTTATTCCTTGAAGTCAATTTGCAGTTAAGGATTAAAAAAACACTGGCCTTGGTTACTAGACATAGAAAAAAATTGTGTGTTATCAACAATACTATCCCTTTGTCTTTAGTTATTATCAACCTTATATGAACAATTAATTAAAACACAGTTTGAAATGGCATAACAGAATGAATGACCACCTGCTTGGTAGAGTTGGTTGTGCAATTCTGTTTTTCATCCACTAAGATACCAATTTGCATTATTCTTCCATTAACATCCCAGCCTTCCAAATGACTTCCCAGTAAACAATTTTAGCAGTTCTTGATTCCTGCAAGTGCTACATGATCTGCATGATGTATCCTTCTCAGTTTGGAGGCCAAATTTACTTGCCCTCCAGTGTACAAATATTCTTTCCTGAATACCACCATTTTCATATCTCCATACACGGAGGAAGTCCGGACACTTATGACCACGTCAGTGTTCCTGATAACAATAACCAATGAAGAGGACAAATTATGAAGCTCCACATTATGTAACTTTCTCCACTGTCCTGTTTTCGCCTCCTTCTTAGGTCCAGATATTCTTCACAGATCTCGCTTATCAAAACACTTACATAACAATCGACTAAAATACAGGATTTCAGTAGCTGATCAATGAAGAGTCTAAAGTCATCTATGTGACTGATTAGCAGGTTAAATGGCAACAACTTATAAGGCTGAGTGCAGTGAATGTAATTGAAGTTAATGTGCTAAACTTGGTAGACGTGAATGTGACAACAAGAAATGTTGGTGAGTGGACTAGTTTTGCTGTTTGTGGTCACCCACATCGTTAATGACTGTGAAGGTCGACACAATGCAAAAACTGAGTCTAGACTTTCCACTGTGGATGAGCTGCGATTGGAATTATTAGACTTAGTTCATGACTTGTGGAAAGATGTAACAGACCCTCGATGGGTAGCATTAGCAAATGACACACTTGGCGGAGCAGACGTAGAGCTGCTTCGTGCTTTCCAGACACTGGGAGACACTCTGGAAAGCAGACAGCCAGCAGGTGTGGCAAAAGCAGGGGCTGAACTGGCGTCTCTCTGGCAGTGGGCAAGGGCAGAGGCTGAACTTAAAGGAATTGATGCCCTACACAGTTCATTCAGAAGGTTCCAGCAGCAACAGACTCGGGGAGACAGACTTCCAGCTCCTCAGAGAGCATGGACAGATCTCACAGAAACTATACTGCAGGACCCAACATCTTCTATACCACAAGCTCTGTCAAGATTGAATGAGATCATTGAAAACAAAAAGGGGGGAGAAGGAGACCTATTTCAACAAGCTCTGAAGGTAAAAGAATGAAATACTTTGCTAATGTACAACATTCAAAGATGCAAAAATGCTTGTATGGCAGTTTATGAATTTCATTTTCATAAAAACAATCGGCATTTTACACACCACTTCATTGTACATCATCAGTACTTCAAGCCAGTTCATTCAGATACAACCAAAATGTACCACACCTTTAAACTTTGTCATAGCTTATAACCATTAAAATTCCAAATTGCATGTTTTAATAATTTCAGCAAGGCACCAATACCAGATTATGGAAGTCTCTAAATAAGACTACAGTTTTTTAAGTAGTTCATTTTAACTGTAATCATAAGACTTTTGCATGATAACAGATTGAGATTTTCAGGGTTGCCACATCAAAGAAGATGCATGGGCATGTGGCTCATATGAGGGAAACAAGGAGGCTATTCAAAACTTTGGTGCTCTAACAATTTGAATATGACCACTTGGCATACCAGGAAGATAAAGTGACAATAATTTGCAAATGGCTCTTAAGGTTATAAATGGGTTGAATTGGTGTAGGACACATGACTATTGCTGACGTTTAGTGTTTACAACACTGAACCTTTGGGTTCCTTTGCTAACAAGTGACATTTGTTAAATACAAGGAGAAATAAAGAGTATCTGATGACATTTCATATATGAAATGCTACATCTCATGTTGCAGTTGCGTTACCGTTTTCACCGGTTGAAATATTGAGAATTTTCATGCTTAAAATGAGCTTCCTTAACGGCTTGTAATGACTGAAATTGTTTCATGGTTGTCATATCAGGTACAATGCATTAGTAGGCAAATATAATGCGCAATTTACTGTTCAAAATATTTGTAGGAAAAAAACATGTATCACATTTCGACAAATACAGCCTTACCCCTTTACAGAAGACTGCCAAGTGTATGTGCCATTTCATGTAACATTATGAAGCTCTGCATTTCTCCTACACAGTGCATTTGTGTGTTACATATGATTTGCATAACCATCACCGTTTATCTGTATAGGACAAACCAGCTGGCATTTGTAATGTGAACATGGTTTTGTAACAGCCAGGAACTGAGTACGTGAATATTTTTCATATAAATTTTAAGTTTCAAATTGTTAAGCTCATGTTTTAGTCATATGGCCTACCAAGCCCACATTTGTTAAAGTTATAAAAGCTACACTATTTCTGCCTTGACTTGGGAAATCCATTTGTTAATAAATGCATGCATTACTTTTGCAGGAATCACGGTCCAACATGTGCAATCTACAGCAGTCACCACAGCAACTCCTTTACAATCTGTATAACTCAGTGGCTATCATAGAACTGAAAGGATATGCCATGACGCAGTTCTCATGGATGCTACTACGTCTCTATAACAAAGGTATGCATGTAAACAACTTCCCACTTACACTATACTGAGGCCAGGGCAGGAAGCCCAATGGATCAATCCCTCCCCAATACGTCTCCCTCCAGTTGTTATGAATTCCCCTTGTGCCATTCCCTTCACAAAATTTTGGTGCAATAAATTTATAAATGGCGACAGACACTTTGGTCTGGTTAACTTAGGCCACAGGGAATTGGGGACAAACAGAAAAGTAAGTACAGTGGAAAGAATCAAGAGCTGTTGTTCACGCTATTCATCAGATTCTTTTTTCAGTAAAACCATCTACATGAACTGTGTTGCTTAGGTGGTTCATGGGTTAGAAAGAAAGAAGGAAAGACAGATTAAAGCCTCTCTTGGACTCCTCCTCCTCTTCATCATCATCATCATCATCATCATCACCACAATGTTTCAGCATAATATGAAATGGCATATATATTTCCATGTAGAATCTTGTGAGAAATTCTAAGTGGAAGGTATTTCACACAGTTTTCTTTTAGTTGTGGGAGTGGGTTCAAACCAAATCCCTTGGTTCTATGACCTCACATGTGTCCATAGTGTACCAGATCCTGGTGACAGATGAGTATGGAGCATTGGTGAAAAGACAACTTGGGGAAAAGATCTGTCCCCGTGCCACTTTGTACACTACAAATTCCATACATCCTATTCTGGCTTTCAACTCAGATCCCCATGATGAGAACAATTTCCATGTACTATGAAATAAGCAACAGAACACTTGAATTTCAGGTTCGCTCAGAAGAAAGATGGGGAAAAAAATTAACACGGTCTCACAAATAACATTGTGTCAACAGTCAGAGACAAAATGCAGAATCAAGGTTAGATACTAGGGAAGGGTATCATGACAGTGGATGTCTGTGTTGATGTATATGGGGTTTAGCTGGCTCATAACAGAATCCAATGTCAAGCTTTTGTGATGACCTGGGATTCCATCACAGGCAATTTCTTATCAGCTTCGTACTCATCAGCTGTGTAAGTTACAGTGCTGAATTAGGGTCAAAACAACCCGTACTTAAAAATTTGTGTAATGCAGCCACAAGACTACTGATTCTTATTTTAAAAAAGTAGTAAATTAACCCTTTAAAGGACAGTGGTTACTATATGCACCTTTGCTTTCATATTAACCTTTATCATCCTACATGACCATGTGCTGGTCTGAAAAGAGTACTGGGAAATGGCTTAGCATTTCATATGCTGATTTCAGTGTGGAAAGTAGTATGTCCACACTAAGTGAGAAATTCTCCTGCCAGCATGAGATACACTTGGCCTTTTAAGCCATAAGGGTTAAGAACTCTGTCATATAGCCATAGAATGTATCAATGTGTTTTGTACGATGTTCACAAAACTGGTTAATTGTAAGGGAGACTTTTCTGTGAGATAGGAAAGAATTTTTAAATGTTACTTAGATGAAGTTCATGCTTCAGACAGAAGAACAAGTGCCAGCTTATTAAGGGACCACATTAACTTAACAAGTCACAGGTCTTTGACTTCAAGTGTCAGAGTGGGAAAAAATGCTATTTATAATCACACTGACGCACGACAGTACGCAACACAGCAAAAATGTAAAAGCTATTAAAATGTGAAGTTTATTAAATTTCGCAACTGCAAAATAGTGATCTGAATGTCACTGGATAAAAAATTTCTCCTTATGTCATGTTACATATATATTTCTAATAATGTGAGATGATACACTGGACTTGGTATTTCAGTACATCACTGAACAGAGAGTGCTGCTCTTTTGTTTCCACTTGATTCCTTTAATGACGAGCGTTTCATGATGAACGTATCTCATTCTAACCAATAAAATTTACCCCGTTTCTAAAACACTGCAATTTAATTATGCTGTTTCAAGTGAAGAGGCTTTATACTGTCACAGAAAATGGGAAGACAATCATAAATGATTAGCAAGCAAGGATTTTGAAGGATGTGGTCATAGTCTTTCCATGGTAATAACTCTAGATAATTTATCAACACTGTTTCAAATCCAAATCTGCCAATCACTGAATAGTGAGTAGGTAACAACTTAGAAACAGGTGGGCTCTATCATAGCCTTCACTGGAGTAAGGCAGGAAGACCATCCAGATGTTGGTTAGGACAGCGAGTAAGCCAGCCATGATACAATCCACAGTACAAAATCAAAGACCCCTTTTTCTACAGCTATATCAGATTAAGAAATATCTGAATAGCTACAATAAAAAAATTATTTACAGGCAATTTCACCCTGGAGGCTGAGCTGATGCGAGAACGGTACCAAGAAAGAACAGTACAGAAGGCTGCAGCTGTCAGGGAGGCAATGAGAACTGCAGAACGGGACATGTGGAGGTGTGATCCACGAGAACACAGAGAGGGGGAAACATATGTGGAGCTGACACAACTTCTACAGGGACAAATTCAGAATGAGGTGGACATGAACAGTGAGTCCACCTGCAGGGAGAACTGTGCGTACTATAGTTATGCCAAGAGCCATGGTTGCTATCACAGTCAGGTCTGTGCCAAACTTCCACGCTGCAATGGCAAGCTTATCGACTGCCGGTACATAGACTCTGATATGTGGGTGTGCCAAGCGGTGAGTTACCTAGAGTCTGACTTAAGTGTAATAGTGGTTTTGCTGACAGAAGTTGAAATATTATATAGGATCAAATTTACTGTCAACCAGATACACTGAACTATCAGTTTCTCCGCAGAATTCAATGAAATTCTTGAATGGTCTAAATGAAGAAAGAACTATACCATGGATCTTAATACCAACCTCAGATGTGAGGTACCCACAGCAGCGACATGAATAAGTATGGTCTTCTGCGATGTGACTCAGTGTGGTCTGGTAGATAGGTACAGATGTTTCAAAAGTTGAACAAAACGTTCCTCTGAAACACTGGCCCCATCTACCAAGCTAACATGCTGGAAGTCCATAATCTTCATAGTAATCATTTTCTAAATGTAACTGGGAATTTATTTCAACCTTACACAACACAGCACGCCCTGTGCATTATTCTAGTTCTTAAGATTACTATTTCAGTGAATAAGTGGTATATTACTAGAAGAAAGTCAGCGTAAGTCGTCCATGTGGAGATACAGTTGCCATCCTTAAAAAATGACGGGTTGTAATAGTTAACTCTAGTGGTGGTAAAACAACGAGTTTAAGAAATTAAAGTTCTTTCATATAACTGCAAATGAATTCGGCTTGAGGATTTGAATCATATCTGAAATCTGTAATGCTATACATGCACACCACTGTAAGCAGCCATGTAAAGTTGGCAAAAGTATGGAGTCAGTTTTGTATCTTTGCGTATGCTGTGGTAGGTGGATGGCTGACGACAGGAAACAACAATTATATATATATATATATATATATATATATATATAT
>Ga0123352_10013300_pt1 | contig 13060 bp, 5 predicted proteins | sample TergutLab28metaG_FD_89700 | JGI IMG/M metagenome (GOLD analysis project Ga0123352, IMG submission 89700) | Labiotermes labralis P1 segment gut microbial communities from Petit-Saut dam, French Guiana - Lab288 P1 | ecosystem: Host-associated > Arthropoda: Insects > Digestive system > Gut ... | reverse complement strand
CCCTCTCCTCACCCATACGCGCCACATGCCCTGCCCATCTCATTCTTCTCGATTTTATCACCCGCACAATATTGGGTGAGGAGTACAGATCACTTAGCTCCTCGTTATGCAGTCTCCTCCACTTATGCATCACAAATAGCTGAAAATTAAATCTGGCATATTCTAATGTAAATCACTCCTTGGTACTTCTCTATGATATTTATTCCAAACCAGAGAACTGGTCAAGACAAACCATGAAGTGTGACAGAATGAATACAGTATTTTGTGTTTATGTCATAACCGTAATGCAAAGTATACATAATTAATTCGACCAGAACAAGCTTGGACCCACCCTTAGATTGTGGAAATCATATGAACATACAACAGTGAATACACAATGTACAATGAGAAACAAGAAGTTCATATTAAATTATGCCCAAAATTTGTTTTGTGATTTCAGGTATTACATTTTCCTCTGTTGTTAATTTCTGTAATGAAGGCAGAATACAACAATACACTTTTATCATTTAACTTCTTCTTCTTCTTCTTTTGTTTTTTTGCAAGATTTCCTACTAGAACAAGAGGCTGGTGACCTCACCGACTAGTTTAAAGTAGCTGTGATATCATTTTCTAGAACAGCAATACCAATAACTACTGTTACCGCCACTGTCATCATTGTCATCATCGCCAAACTCATGTAGGGGAGCCAGTATAGTTCAGCTTGAAATGTTACTTGGCTTTGGGCTAGAAGGACTGAGAAATTGTTGTTTAGTTCCCCAGCAGAAGCAAGAGATATACAACCTCGTCTATCCACACAGGCTCTGGGGCCTACTCCAACCCCTGTTCCATAAAGAATGGGGGCTGATTCCCCACTGATAAAGTGGGTAGGGCATGAAGCTGATCACTCACCTCCATGTTGAGGATAACTCTGTATATTAACTCCCCAATATGCCTTAATAGAGTGGTGCTTAATTAAACGCAGTGACAGCTTTACTTTTACATTTACCTCTTCTGAATAAGGTGTCCTCTTAGCCAAAATTTCTCCATCAAGGTGGGATATAGGGGCAGACTTAAAAGCCAAGCTGTGCTTCTGCAAGAGTGTGATAACGTTACAAGTGTTGACTGCATGTAGCAAAGTTAATGGGAACTTGAGCACAGATGGTCACTGGGATCCAAATGCAAATACTGCAGTAAGAGTGACAGATTTTTACTTACTAGTGGCAAGACAATGATAACAGTAATGGGTTGAACCCAGCAACAAAAGGGAGCCTGACGTTCAGGTGACCGCGCATCTTGATAAATTCTCATAATAAAACTAACTAGATGAACTCATTCCTCAAATTTATTTTTGGAATAAAACTCTACATGTTTCAGGCAGAGGAACTGTCCAAAAAATGTAGAGTTTTATTCCAAAAATAAATTTGAGAAATTAGTGCATCTAGTTAGTTTTATTATAAGAACAAAAGGGAGGTTGCTTTAGTTAACACTAATAACACATTAGTGACTACATATACACAATAAATGCAAATATTACTACATGTTTCCCGAACAATCCTATTTGCTTGTCATTAGATCAGTCTGACAGGTGGATTCATTTGGAAGTCACAGCTCTTCCTTTGTTACACTCTGCTTTTCTTAATGACGTGGCCTGGAGAAAGGCATGAAATGGAAAACTGGGAAACTATTCACAAGTATGCTGACATCTTACAGTTTGGGGATGCAGGTCTTCTGGAGTAAGACACTGAGTCACAAGTTAGTGGTTCCCATTGTTTGAAAGGGGCACACATCATTAACCACTAACCTGGTGACATTAGACCTCATCCCAGATGACTCGGATCCACAACAACAATACTGCAACAACCACATATCTCACATCATACCCTTTACTTTCCACCACTAAAATAACGTACGTGGAAGTAAAATCATCCAATTAAAAACATAATATTTTACCATATAAGTAGAAGCTACCTGTAATAAGATATTCAAGCTTTCATACTGTGTACTCATCAAATCATGCTCTTCTGGATTTCCCAAAGTGTAAAGGTAAAGCAATCCCTGTGCATACCTATTACAGGCCCACAGGGTTGCAGGAGGTTGAGGCTCCCAGATTTCTAGACAATAGGCACATGAAAGTGGTAAGGTTGTTAGTCCTATGCACTGGCTGCCTTTACCCCCCAAGAAATATTCCTTTTACTCAGTTCTGTTAGAGGCTGAATTGGCCCCAGGGCCGCAGTGCGGCCGGAAGGATTACACCAATGAAAAATTCTAGTGACACAATCAGGGAATCGAACCCAGAACCTTCTGGCTTGTAGCGCAGTGCCTCAACCAACTGTGCCACTGCATGCCCACTCCTGTTGTGTAGGATTGTAGAACTGCACCAGTGTTTTGGTGAAACATCCTGTGTCAGTCCTCAGAGTGACAGAAGCATGTCTTTGTAAACACCATAATAACATCATCTGATGGTCTAAAGTGTCTGCTTTCTAACATGCTGAACATGAAAACACATTCAACAAAGATGTCACTTGTTTCATACATATATGATATGTGCTCTTAAACTAAGGAAAGGACACAAATTACAAATGCTTAGAAAACAAGGTGCTGACACAAATATTTGAATTTAAGAAGCATAAAGTTAAGCAGGCACTTTAACATATTACGCATGGAATAACTTTCATACTGGACAGAGCACTGTAAAATCCAGGAGGCCACAGTGGGGTGAGGTGGAGGAGATGAAAGATGTGTACAGAATATTGGTGGGGTAAGTTCTCGGAAAACATCTGTTTTGGGTTTTGGCATTAGCAATATCGAACCTTTGAATTCCGCTGCAACAATATTAAATAGTGGACAATAAACAGTGGACAAAGTGTCCTTTTTTATTGTGTTGCATAGCAAGGCTTTTTATTGTGTAGACAGCCTGGATCAGTGAAGACATTCTGTGCCAGTTGCCATGCTCTGAGTCAAGGCGCACTACGAATTAAAAAGAGTGATAATTTGCAGATACTGCCCATAATGGCTGATAACTGTTCTACACAGTAGGCACCAAGACAGAAGTACATGTAACAAACCAGACTGTTGTAATTAATGTTGAAACTTCAACATCATTGACATAGATATTAAACAATTCCTAAAAGTGAACTGTTGTGCTCACCATTACCACTTGACAGTGTTCTTGACTACTGGCGACATTCATCAAATAACTTCAAGTTCCAAACCTGCAAATTTTATTTCACAAGCCATCTACAACACTGTTATTAAGTGACATGCACAATGCATTTTGGACAATATGCAAGCATCTTCAAAGAATAACCTCCATCATATATTAGCCCTTCAGTGTTAGCCTGGGTGCACCATCGGTTGTAAATGCATTTAAACTTAAATTCACTCCATCTTGTGCAGTAGTTGGAAACTAAACCCCAGCGTTATTGAAGGGTTAAAACTGTCAACATGGCAATTGCAACATATGTCAACTTGCTCATGCTTCGACACATAATAAGTACACAGACGCAATGTTCTGATGTTTTTACACAATGGCTTCCGTGTCCGGGTTATTTTACATACATGAAATGGTGCGAAAGAGCTACTGTATTTTACCCGGATACCAGATAACTCTTCATTTACCACTGTCACCTTCATAATCTTCAATTTTCAGCAAATACCAACACAGAATGTGTTTAACTTTGTATACAGATTTGAAGGTGATTCCCATTTTTCAGATAATGAATTACGTTAAACTTCCTAACCTACATTCAGGTAAATATTATATTTTAAACTACAATAACAGGGTAAAACTTAAGGTGTCTGTGACCACACTTTAAATAAATGTTCTTCTCCAAGTTAGCAGCCCTCTCCTGTGCCATTAATCTGAAACTAGTTTCCATGCCCGATAATTATATCACTCACTGCTCCCCAGCTTCCGTGCGACTGTAGAATGTCCGTGAATAGGCAGCAGGTCCACGGTTGAAGAAGCGCGCCCCGTAGCGACTGTTACGAAGGAGCACCAGCAGTAGTACAGTAACAGGGACAGCAACTAGTACCCCTACCAGCAAGCCAATCAACAAATTTCCATCCTTCTCAGGACGGTTCCCAGCAGTATCCAGGCACCGCATGTGGTAGTTATGAACTTGTAACTCATGCATCTTTTTTCCTCGCATTTCCTCCGGTTCCACACACCTGTCAAAGGACAGAAAGAGACAGTGGTTCAGTGATTCTCCAGAGAAGTTTTTTCTACCTAAAAGACCTTCACATAACTGCCTTCTATATGTCTTTGTGATATGTCAAAGAATTGGCTTCATTTCTTTAAACTGATACATCACCACTGTCTTGTAAAGATACGGTTGATACACTAAATAATACACTCTCCACAACAACTCTCCTTCATTTCGATCTATATTCCACTGCAATATGTTACAGGCATTGTCAATGGCCATCTTCTGCCAGTTCATGCCTATAAGTGGCAATAAACAAAATGACAAATTTAAACAGTAGGAATGAAATGGTCTGTCCTGCATGCCTGCTTATTCAGGCCATGTTACCTTCCATACATTCAGACCATGTTAACTTCCATACATTAAGGCCATGTTACCTTCCATACAGACTAACAACATGGAGCAGAATGCTTCTTCAAAAACTAATAGCTCTTCATGTACTCATGAAATTCCCCATCTTTTATGGAACTTAAGGGATCATTACTGCAGTCACAAGAGCTTGCCACATCTTACTATCCTGAGTCAGATCAATCCAGTGCATTTTATGGCACTTAAGTGTTCGTTACTGCAATCACAAGACCTTGCCACATCTTATTATCCTGAGTCAGATTAATCCAGTCCCTACCCCACATCCTACTTCTTGAAGATCAATTTTAATGTTACCTTTCCATCTAAGTCTGCATCTTCCAAGTGGTCTCTTTCCTTGAGGTTTCCCCACCCAAACCCTGTTTGCACTTCTCCTTTTCCCCATACATGCTACATGATCCACCCATCTCATTCTTCTCGATTTGATTACTCGAACAATATCACGTGAGTAGTATGGATCACCAAGATCCTCGTTACTGCTCTCATACAGTCACAAAAAATCAAAGCACACATGAGTTTTGAGGTTTTAACAGCAGTGTAATTGAGAACTATGGTTTTTTGTGATGTGACACTGTGTCACTAGGGCAGTGGTTCCCAACATGCTGAAGTGACATCACGAACCACTATCCCAATAACACAGCATCACATCCCAAAAACTACAGTCTTAAGATAAAAATGTACATTATTAAAGCAGTGCTGGTGAAGATGCATGTACACTGTGGTGACTGCTAAGCATTTACCAATGTTCCATGGTAGGTTGTTCGCTCTATTTTCAGGGTCCATGAAGTAAACTAACCCTTTCTAGAAGCACTGTAGTTTTCTGCAGATTCCTCTTATATATTATGTACTTACTTCAGAATGTCCAACTGATCGTGGATGACTTGCCCAACTGTTGGTAGCAATGTGCTGATCATCCATTGGTTCTCACAATCGCACATCCAAGGATTCCCCTCTAGGTTCAGATGTGTCAAAACCTCCCAATGCCCCAGCAAATGTCTGTCCAGTGAACTCAGATTGTTATATCCAAGGTCCAGCTGCAAGCAGAAGCACAATTTACAGTCTGTGGGACAATAACTGGATTTCAGTCAGGGTCTGAAAATGAAGACAGTAAATAAATGGCCATTGTGGAGACCAATATTACAGTGCAGGTAAAGTGAGAAAGAGATACAAAATAAAATTGAGACAGATAAAAGATAAATGTTAATTGGAGAAGAAAGAAATACACAGTAAGTTACTCAAGCAGACAGAAATATCAATTAATGTTAACAATAATGATTGGGTTGAATAATGATAAGAATTCACAGATGATGAAAAAACTGTCAACAAAATAAACCATGAGAAATGAAAAACAGGATATTCAGAACATAAACTAGTCTATACTTCAGGATGTGGCACTCACCTTTATGATGGGTGGCCATCCTTCTGACTCTTCTTTGTTCCCACGTGAACTGAATGTATCAGGATGAATTGCTACCAGGCGAGAGTTATGGTTGAGGTACACTTCCTGCAATGCTATGAGTGTTGACATAGCACCTGAGGCTATGTAGGTCAGATTTGGCATGTTGTTCATGTGAAGTTCATACAGAAAAGGCATTTCAGACTTGAAACTGCAGTTAAAAAGAACCAATGACTGAGTACCGCTCGATCTCCAATCAAGACCCACATTAAAAAGTTGACATCATATGTGTTTCCCTTCAAATGCTTACATCTATATAATATGGTGCATATATGATTTTATGGCAAGTTTCCACAGAGACTCTTCATTAGTATTGATTTTTGTGTTCAATTTCTAAAACAGATTCCTGTGAATTATCTTGTAAACAAGGCCGACTCGGTGCACAGTTTTTCTTAGTATGTTTATCTCTTTTCTCTACATGTTTCGGGCAACTATGTGCCCATCATCAGGAGAAATAACTGTATCTATGCGACACTTGGTACTTGTCACTCTGCATGGATGACTGTCTGGTATGCAGGGTGGAATTCCACCCTGCATACCAGACAGTCATCCATGCAGAGTGACAAGTACCAAGTGTCGCATAGATACAGTTATTTCTCCTGATGATGGGCACATAGTTGCCCGAAACATGTAGAGAAAAGAGATAAACATACTAAGAAAAACTGTGCACCGAGTCGGCCTTGTTTACAAGATAATTCACAGGAATCTGTTTTAGAAATTGAACACAAAAATCAATACTAATGAAGAGTCTCTGTGGAAACTTGCCATAAAATCATATATGCACCATATTATATAGATGTAAGCATTTGAAGGGAAACACATATGATGTCAACTTTTTAATGTGGGTCTTGATTGGAGATCGAGCGGTACTCAGTCATTGGTTCTTTTTAACTGCAGTTTCAAGTCTGAAATGCCTTTTCTGTATGAACTTCACATGAACAACATGCCAAATCTGACCTACATAGCCTCAGGTGCTATGTCAACACTCATAGCATTGCAGGAAGTGTACCTCAACCATAACTCTCGCCTGGTAGCAATTCATCCTGATACATTCAGTTCACGTGGGAACAAAGAAGAGTCAGAAGGATGGCCACCCATCATAAAGGTGAGTGCCACATCCTGAAGTATAGACTAGTTTATGTTCTGAATATCCTGTTTTTCATTTCTCATGGTTTATTTTGTTGACAGTTTTTTCATCATCTGTGAATTCTTATCATTATTCAACCCAATCATTATTGTTAACATTAATTGATATTTCTGTCTGCTTGAGTAACTTACTGTGTATTTCTTTCTTCTCCAATTAACATTTATCTTTTATCTGTCTCAATTTTATTTTGTATCTCTTTCTCACTTTACCTGCACTGTAATATTGGTCTCCACAATGGCCATTTATTTACTGTCTTCATTTTCAGACCCTGACTGAAATCCAGTTATTGTCCCACAGACTGTAAATTGTGCTTCTGCTTGCAGCTGGACCTTGGATATAACAATCTGAGTTCACTGGACAGACATTTGCTGGGGCATTGGGAGGTTTTGACACATCTGAACCTAGAGGGGAATCCTTGGATGTGCGATTGTGAGAACCAATGGATGATCAGCACATTGCTACCAACAGTTGGGCAAGTCATCCACGATCAGTTGGACATTCTGAAGTAAGTACATAATATATAAGAGGAATCTGCAGAAAACTACAGTGCTTCTAGAAAGGGTTAGTTTACTTCATGGACCCTGAAAATAGAGCGAACAACCTACCATGGAACATTGGTAAATGCTTAGCAGTCACCACAGTGTACATGCATCTTCACCAGCACTGCTTTAATAATGTACATTTTTATCTTAAGACTGTAGTTTTTGGGATGTGATGCTGTGTTATTGGGATAGTGGTTCGTGATGTCACTTCAGCATGTTGGGAACCACTGCCCTAGTGACACAGTGTCACATCACAAAAAACCATAGTTCTCAATTACACTGCTGTTAAAACCTCAAAACTCATGTGTGCTTTGATTTTTTGTGACTGTATGAGAGCAGTAACGAGGATCTTGGTGATCCATACTACTCACGTGATATTGTTCGAGTAATCAAATCGAGAAGAATGAGATGGGTGGATCATGTAGCATGTATGGGGAAAAGGAGAAGTGCAAACAGGGTTTGGGTGGGGAAACCTCAAGGAAAGAGACCACTTGGAAGATGCAGACTTAGATGGAAAGGTAACATTAAAATTGATCTTCAAGAAGTAGGATGTGGGGTAGGGACTGGATTAATCTGACTCAGGATAATAAGATGTGGCAAGGTCTTGTGATTGCAGTAACGAACACTTAAGTGCCATAAAATGCACTGGATTGATCTGACTCAGGATAGTAAGATGTGGCAAGCTCTTGTGACTGCAGTAATGATCCCTTAAGTTCCATAAAAGATGGGGAATTTCATGAGTACATGAAGAGCTATTAGTTTTTGAAGAAGCATTCTGCTCCATGTTGTTAGTCTGTATGGAAGGTAACATGGCCTTAATGTATGGAAGTTAACATGGTCTGAATGTATGGAAGGTAACATGGCCTGAATAAGCAGGCATGCAGGACAGACCATTTCATTCCTACTGTTTAAATTTGTCATTTTGTTTATTGCCACTTATAGGCATGAACTGGCAGAAGATGGCCATTGACAATGCCTGTAACATATTGCAGTGGAATATAGATCGAAATGAAGGAGAGTTGTTGTGGAGAGTGTATTATTTAGTGTATCAACCGTATCTTTACAAGACAGTGGTGATGTATCAGTTTAAAGAAATGAAGCCAATTCTTTGACATATCACAAAGACATATAGAAGGCAGTTATGTGAAGGTCTTTTAGGTAGAAAAAACTTCTCTGGAGAATCACTGAACCACTGTCTCTTTCTGTCCTTTGACAGGTGTGTGGAACCGGAGGAAATGCGAGGAAAAAAGATGCATGAGTTACAAGTTCATAACTACCACATGCGGTGCCTGGATACTGCTGGGAACCGTCCTGAGAAGGATGGAAATTTGTTGATTGGCTTGCTGGTAGGGGTACTAGTTGCTGTCCCTGTTACTGTACTACTGCTGGTGCTCCTTCGTAACAGTCGCTACGGGGCGCGCTTCTTCAACCGTGGACCTGCTGCCTATTCACGGACATTCTACAGTCGCACGGAAGCTGGGGAGCAGTGAGTGATATAATTATCGGGCATGGAAACTAGTTTCAGATTAATGGCACAGGAGAGGGCTGCTAACTTGGAGAAGAACATTTATTTAAAGTGTGGTCACAGACACCTTAAGTTTTACCCTGTTATTGTAGTTTAAAATATAATATTTACCTGAATGTAGGTTAGGAAGTTTAACGTAATTCATTATCTGAAAAATGGGAATCACCTTCAAATCTGTATACAAAGTTAAACACATTCTGTGTTGGTATTTGCTGAAAATTGAAGATTATGAAGGTGACAGTGGTAAATGAAGAGTTATCTGGTATCCGGGTAAAATACAGTAGCTCTTTCGCACCATTTCATGTATGTAAAATAACCCGGACACGGAAGCCATTGTGTAAAAACATCAGAACATTGCGTCTGTGTACTTATTATGTGTCGAAGCATGAGCAAGTTGACATATGTTGCAATTGCCATGTTGACAGTTTTAACCCTTCAATAACGCTGGGGTTTAGTTTCCAACTACTGCACAAGATGGAGTGAATTTAAGTTTAAATGCATTTACAACCGATGGTGCACCCAGGCTAACACTGAAGGGCTAATATATGATGGAGGTTATTCTTTGAAGATGCTTGCATATTGTCCAAAATGCATTGTGCATGTCACTTAATAACAGTGTTGTAGATGGCTTGTGAAATAAAATTTGCAGGTTTGGAACTTGAAGTTATTTGATGAATGTCGCCAGTAGTCAAGAACACTGTCAAGTGGTAATGGTGAGCACAACAGTTCACTTTTAGGAATTGTTTAATATCTATGTCAATGATGTTGAAGTTTCAACATTAATTACAACAGTCTGGTTTGTTACATGTACTTCTGTCTTGGTGCCTACTGTGTAGAACAGTTATCAGCCATTATGGGCAGTATCTGCAAATTATCACTCTTTTTAATTCGTAGTGCGCCTTGACTCAGAGCATGGCAACTGGCACAGAATGTCTTCACTGATCCAGGCTGTCTACACAATAAAAAGCCTTGCTATGCAACACAATAAAAAAGGACACTTTGTCCACTGTTTATTGTCCACTATTTAATATTGTTGCAGCGGAATTCAAAGGTTCGATATTGCTAATGCCAAAACCCAAAACAGATGTTTTCCGAGAACTTACCCCACCAATATTCTGTACACATCTTTCATCTCCTCCACCTCACCCCACTGTGGCCTCCTGGATTTTACAGTGCTCTGTCCAGTATGAAAGTTATTCCATGCGTAATATGTTAAAGTGCCTGCTTAACTTTATGCTTCTTAAATTCAAATATTTGTGTCAGCACCTTGTTTTCTAAGCATTTGTAATTTGTGTCCTTTCCTTAGTTTAAGAGCACATATCATATATGTATGAAACAAGTGACATCTTTGTTGAATGTGTTTTCATGTTCAGCATGTTAGAAAGCAGACACTTTAGACCATCAGATGATGTTATTATGGTGTTTACAAAGACATGCTTCTGTCACTCTGAGGACTGACACAGGATGTTTCACCAAAACACTGGTGCAGTTCTACAATCCTACACAACAGGAGTGGGCATGCAGTGGCACAGTTGGTTGAGGCACTGCGCTACAAGCCAGAAGGTTCTGGGTTCGATTCCCTGATTGTGTCACTAGAATTTTTCATTGGTGTAATCCTTCCGGCCGCACTGCGGCCCTGGGGCCAATTCAGCCTCTAACAGAACTGAGTAAAAGGAATATTTCTTGGGGGGTAAAGGCAGCCAGTGCATAGGACTAACAACCTTACCACTTTCATGTGCCTATTGTCTAGAAATCTGGGAGCCTCAACCTCCTGCAACCCTGTGGGCCTGTAATAGGTATGCACAGGGATTGCTTTACCTTTACACTTTGGGAAATCCAGAAGAGCATGATTTGATGAGTACACAGTATGAAAGCTTGAATATCTTATTACAGGTAGCTTCTACTTATATGGTAAAATATTATGTTTTTAATTGGATGATTTTACTTCCACGTACGTTATTTTAGTGGTGGAAAGTAAAGGGTATGATGTGAGATATGTGGTTGTTGCAGTATTGTTGTTGTGGATCCGAGTCATCTGGGATGAGGTCTAATGTCACCAGGTTAGTGGTTAATGATGTGTGCCCCTTTCAAACAATGGGAACCACTAACTTGTGACTCAGTGTCTTACTCCAGAAGACCTGCATCCCCAAACTGTAAGATGTCAGCATACTTGTGAATAGTTTCCCAGTTTTCCATTTCATGCCTTTCTCCAGGCCACGTCATTAAGAAAAGCAGAGTGTAACAAAGGAAGAGCTGTGACTTCCAAATGAATCCACCTGTCAGACTGATCTAATGACAAGCAAATAGGATTGTTCGGGAAACATGTAGTAATATTTGCATTTATTGTGTATATGTAGTCACTAATGTGTTATTAGTGTTAACTAAAGCAACCTCCCTTTTGTTCTTATAATAAAACTAACTAGATGCACTAATTTCTCAAATTTATTTTTGGAATAAAACTCTACATTTTTTGGACAGTTCCTCTGCCTGAAACATGTAGAGTTTTATTCCAAAAATAAATTTGAGGAATGAGTTCATCTAGTTAGTTTTATTATGAGAATTTATCAAGATGCGCGGTCACCTGAACGTCAGGCTCCCTTTTGTTGCTGGGTTCAACCCATTACTGTTATCATTGTCTTGCCACTAGTAAGTAAAAATCTGTCACTCTTACTGCAGTATTTGCATTTGGATCCCAGTGACCATCTGTGCTCAAGTTCCCATTAACTTTGCTACATGCAGTCAACACTTGTAACGTTATCACACTCTTGCAGAAGCACAGCTTGGCTTTTAAGTCTGCCCCTATATCCCACCTTGATGGAGAAATTTTGGCTAAGAGGACACCTTATTCAGAAGAGGTAAATGTAAAAGTAAAGCTGTCACTGCGTTTAATTAAGCACCACTCTATTAAGGCATATTGGGGAGTTAATATACAGAGTTATCCTCAACATGGAGGTGAGTGATCAGCTTCATGCCCTACCCACTTTATCAGTGGGGAATCAGCCCCCATTCTTTATGGAACAGGGGTTGGAGTAGGCCCCAGAGCCTGTGTGGATAGACGAGGTTGTATATCTCTTGCTTCTGCTGGGGAACTAAACAACAATTTCTCAGTCCTTCTAGCCCAAAGCCAAGTAACATTTCAAGCTGAACTATACTGGCTCCCCTACATGAGTTTGGCGATGATGACAATGATGACAGTGGCGGTAACAGTAGTTATTGGTATTGCTGTTCTAGAAAATGATATCACAGCTACTTTAAACTAGTCGGTGAGGTCACCAGCCTCTTGTTCTAGTAGGAAATCTTGCAAAAAAACAAAAGAAGAAGAAGAAGAAGTTAAATGATAAAAGTGTATTGTTGTATTCTGCCTTCATTACAGAAATTAACAACAGAGGAAAATGTAATACCTGAAATCACAAAACAAATTTTGGGCATAATTTAATATGAACTTCTTGTTTCTCATTGTACATTGTGTATTCACTGTTGTATGTTCATATGATTTCCACAATCTAAGGGTGGGTCCAAGCTTGTTCTGGTCGAATTAATTATGTATACTTTGCATTACGGTTATGACATAAACACAAAATACTGTATTCATTCTGTCACACTTCATGGTTTGTCTTGACCAGTTCTCTGGTTTGGAATAAATATCATAGAGAAGTACCAAGGAGTGATTTACATTAGAATATGCCAGATTTAATTTTCAGCTATTTGTGATGCATAAGTGGAGGAGACTGCATAACGAGGAGCTAAGTGATCTGTACTCCTCACCCAATATTGTGCGGGTGATAAAATCGAGAAGAATGAGATGGGCAGGGCATGTGGCGCGTATGGGTGAGGAGAGGG